>Ga0209692_10000114_pt1 | contig 270258 bp, 172 predicted proteins | sample tdDd472_FD_187129 | JGI IMG/M metagenome (GOLD analysis project Ga0209692, IMG submission 187129) | Marine sediment microbial communities from the Atlantic coast under amendment with organic carbon and nitrate - tdDd47.2 (SPAdes)... | ecosystem: Environmental > Aquatic > Marine > Coastal >... | reverse complement strand
CCCCCGCACACGCCCCCGCGCCCCCCCCGCACACGCCCCCGCGCCACTCACGCACACGCCCCCGCGCCGCTCACGCACACGCCCCCGCGCCGCTCACGCAAACGCCCCTCGCGCAAACGCCCCCGCGCCGCTCACGCACACGCCCCCGCGCCGCTCACGCACACCCGCGACCACATGCTTCGCCCGTCGCCACCGGCGAAAGTGTTAGAAAGCGGGGTCCGACCCCACGATCTAATACTTCACCCGTCGCCGCCGGCGAAAGTGTTAGAAGGTAGGGTCTGACCCCGCGATCTAATACTTCCTACTCGCCTCGGATCTCGCGCTGCTTCTTCTTGCTGAGCTTGCTCAGGACGATCTCGTGGGCCTGCCGCACGAGGTCCTCGACCGCGCTGTCGGCGAGGGCGTCCGGCGCCACCGTGATCCAGTGGAAGCGCGCCGAGTAGGCGGCCGGGGTGACGCCCTCCTGACCGGTCATCAGGTCGAAGGTCGCCGGCGTCGTCTTCATGCTCAGGCCGATGGGCTCGGGGCCGCTCGCCGAGGTCCCGCAGTAGATCTTACCGCCGACGGAAAACATCAAGTCATCGCCCCACTTGATGTCTTCCGTCGTACCGGGCAGGGAGTGGCAGATCGCGCGGAGCTGGTCACGCGTCATGGGGACCTCGTTCGGAGCAGGCGCCGGCGGGGCCTTCGCCCCGGGGGAGCCCGCTCAGGTGGCAGGGTAGGTGCGGAGCGCCTCGGCCAGCAGATCCATCGCGCGCGACAGCGGCTCGAGGTCGATGACGAAGGCGAGCCGCACCTCGTCGTCGCCGAGCCCGGGGGTCGCGTAGAAGCCGCCCGCCGGGGCCACCATCACCGTCTCGCCGTCGGCCGAGAAGTCGGTCAGGAGCCAGCTGCCGAAGTGGAGGCTGTCATTCACCGGGAGCTTGGCGATCATGTAGAAGGCGCCACCCGGCAGGACGGCCCTGGCGCCGGGGATGTCGGCGAGCTTCGCGAAGGCCAGGTCGCGCCGCGCGCGGTAGGTCTCGACCGCCTGCTCGAGGTAGGTCTCGGGCGCGTGGTAGGCGTGGCTCGCGAGCACCTGGCCGACCGCCGGCGGCGAGAGCCGCGCGTCGGACAGCCGCAGGAGCGCCCGCATCAGCCCCTCGTGGCGGCTGACCACGCAGCCGACCCGGGCGCCGCACATGCTGAAGCGCTTCGACACGCTGTCCACGACGACCACGCGGTCGGCGTAGGCCTCGAGGGACAGCGCCGTGCGCAGCGTCTCCGGCCCCGGCTCGAACACGAACTCGCGGTAGACCTCGTCGACGATGAGCCACAGGTCGCGCTCGGCGCAGAGCTTCGCGACGGCCTCGATCTCGGCGCGCGTGTAGACGACGCCGGTCGGGTTCGACGGGTTGCACAGGAGCACCGCCCGCGTCCTCGGCGTCAGCGCCGCCTCGATGCGCGCGATGGGCGGCAGGCGGAAGCCCTCGTCCATCGTCGTCGTCACGGGCACGACGCTGCCGCCGGCCATCTGCGCGAAGCTCGTGTAGTTCGTGTAGTAGGGCTCGGGGATGAGCACCTGGTCGCCCGGATCGAGCACCGCCATCAGCGTGAACAGCAGCGCCTCGCTGCCGCCGGCGGTCACGTTGATCTGGTCGGCGGTCAGCGCGACCCCGTACCCCGCGTAGTACTCGCGGAGCACGTCGACGTAGGCCGGGACGCCGCGGGACATCGTGTACGCGATGAGCCGCTCGTCGTAGTCGTGCATCGCGTCGATCACGAGGGACGGCGACCACACGTCGGGCTGGCCGATGTTCAGGTGGTGGACGTGCACCCCGCGCGCCTTGGCCTCGACCGCGAGCGGTACGAGGCGCCGGATGGCGGAGGCGGGGAGGTGCTGAGCGCGTTGAGAGAGGGTCGCGGGCATGTGCCTGGACTACCGCGGAGACCGCGCCGCGGCAAGCCGTCAGGGCGTAGGGGCGTCGGGAACGGACTTCGTCCAGCACCCGTAGTCGAAGGTCGTGACCGAGTCCTCGTTGCCGTCGAGGGACTTCACGCGGTGCTCGACCAGGTTCCCCGCGGCGTCGTAGCGCCACGTCTCGTCCCGCTGCCCCTCGCACAGCTCCGGCGTGTCGCGGAACTCCTGGCGGATGATCCGTCCCTGAGCGTCCTCTTCGTGCTTGACCGGCGGGGTCGGCGAGCAGAACTCGTCCGAGTCGGGGTAGTCGTGGTCGCTCCCGACGAGGCGCTGGCCGTCCCATGCGTACGTCACGTGGTTGGCGCCCGACGCGTCGATCGAGGCCTCCTTCACGAGGCGCCCTCGGGCGTCGTAGGTGTTGACCCCGGCGACAAGCATCGGCCCGCCGTCCTCGCCGTAGTCGACGACCCGGCGGCTGACGACCACCAGGCCGCGGGCGTCGGTGGTGTAGCGCGTCACCACCGGCGCGGAGTCCTCGAAGGTCGTCGTCGTCTCGACCAGGAGGCCCGCCTCGTCGTAACGGTGGACCCGCAGCTCCTTGCCCGCCTCCTCGCGGACGATGCGGCCGTAGCTGTCGTAGGAGTAGCGCGTGACCCAGTCCCCGACCGCCATCTCGCACGGCCCGACGAACCGGCCGGACTTGCGGGCGGTCTCGAAGCTGCGGCGCTGCAGGCGGACCCGCGCCTGCTTCGGGTCGACGACCCCCTCGAGCGCCTTCTCGGCGTCCGCGACCCGCTGGGTCTTCTCGCCGTCCCAGTCGACGACCACCACGGCGTCGTAGGGAACCGCACCCTCGGGGCCCACGCCGGTCATGTGGGTGGAGCGCACGACGATCTCCCAGGCGCGGTCCTCGTCGACGTTGTCGAAGGCGACCCACTCGACCTGATGGAGCTGGCTCGCGTCGAGCTCCGGCAGGTCGACCCGCCGATCGCCGCCGTCGCCCGGGACCAGCAGGAAGCCCGCGAGGCGCGACGGCCCACCTTCGACCTCGACGAGGGCCAGGACGGCGGCGTCCGTCGGGCCGATCGGGCCGACCAGCGGGGCGTGGGCGAGCTTCTCGCCCTTCTTCAGGGCGGGCTCGACCCGGGCGGCCTTCGCCGCGTCGTCCAGCGGAATCCAGACCCGGAGGTCGGGCATCTCCGCCTTGATGAGCCGCTCCACCGCGGCCTCGTCCTCCGGGCTGACCCCCGTGACCGGCGGGGTGGGCGCGGTCAGGTCCTCCTCGGGGGGCGGGGTCGGCTCCGGACCGGAGGCACAGGCGCCTGCCGCGAAGGGAAGCGCGAGGGTCAGGGCGGCTATCACGAGGGCGCGGCGGTACTGCATGGCTGGATCTCCCGGGGGGGGCCGTGGCGTGAGGCGCCGCAACGATACTCGGTCGGCGCCGGGTGCGCGAGAGGACAGCAGACCGTAACCGACGAGCGCGCGACCTGATGCCGTGCTCGTCGGCGTCGGCCCCTCGCCCGCGCGCGGGGGCGATGGTGCGTCGCGGAAGAGGGCCTGGCAGTCGCTCGGTCCAACCGTTGACCGAACGCGCAACTCTGTGGCTTGCTGGCATCACGCGGTGCACATCGCGTGACCCACCACCGCGACATCCGAGCGAGGTACGCATGGGCCGTCTCACAGGGCTCGGGACACTCTGTCTCCTGTCGATCGGAGCGTGGGGGGCCTGCGTCGGCGACACGGCGCCTGGCGAGCGTGGCGGCCACATCGCCATAGACGTCGCGGCGCTGAGCCTCGACGGCGTCGGTGACGTGGTCTGGGACATCCAGGTCGACAACGCCGCCGGCGACGTGGTCTGGCAGCGGCGCGTGACCTCGAGCGGCTACGGCGACAGCGCCGGCTCGGCGAGCGTCGTCGGGCCGTGCGACGCCGACCCCAGCGTCGCCGCCAACGTCGTCAGCGTCTGGGTCGTCGGCGTCTACGACGGGGACGTGTCGGCGCCCGGCGCCTTCGACTTCGGCGACCCGTCCGAGGTCTCCGGGACGGCGCTCCCGTTCCAGAACCCGACGTCGAGCGCCTCGCCCCTGACGCGGACCTTCACCTGCGCGCCGAACGGCGACGTCGCCGTTCAGTTCGACGTGTCCCTCGCCCGCCCGGCGCAGCAGGGCTTCTTCGACGTGGCGGTCAGCTTCGAGGACCTCTTCTGCTCGGCCAAGCTCGACTGCTGCTACGACGACGACGGCGACGGCTGCGAGGCGGGCGAGGACATCGCGCTGCTGTTCGACGCCGGCGGGCAGCGGGCGCGGACCTTCGTGCTCGGCTTCGCATGCACCGCCGGCGCGGCGGACGCGGTCGACACCGACCTCTACATGCAGCCCCTCGAGCTCGACTGCACGAGCCCCAACAGCGGCGAGGACTTCGCGGCGGACCTGACGATCGACCCGGCGGCGGGGCCCGGGAACCTGTGCACCGCTGGCGACGTCTCGTCGTGCGCCGCGGTGGCGGCCGAGCCGGGCGTGGACGCCGACGACTTCCTCTTCCAGGTCGCGGCGTTTCGCGGGGACGAGCTCCTGACGAGCGGCGCGACGGACGCGCGCAAGGTCTACTGGAACGTGGCGCTCGGCGTCGGCGCGAGCGTCGGGGCGTGCCGCCTCCGGACCTCGGCGACCGCGGACGACTCAGCGGACCCCGACGACGGCGTGGTCAACGGCGTCATCGCCGGCGGAGTCGTCTACCCCTACGTCGCGTGGGACCTGGCCCTCGACGCCACCTGCGGGTCCGAGCGGCTGATCTTCGGCGACGCGAGCGCGCCGGTGCGCGCGGCCTATACCGGGACCGACGGCGCCGACGAGGTCTACGCGTACCATTTCGCGCCCGGGCTCCCGGCGGGCTCGTTCTGTGACCCGGTCTGTCAGAACGGCGGGACCTGCGTCTCCGGGACCTGCGACTGCCCGGTCGGCTTCACGGGCGGTGCCTGCGAGACGAACGTCGACGACTGTGACCCGAACCCCTGCCAGAACGGCGGGACCTGCACCGACGGGATCGACAGCTACACCTGCAGCTGCCTGCCCGGCTTCTCCGGAGACGACTGCGAGACCGGGTGCGCGCCCGGGAGCCAGGTCTTCACCTACACGGGCAGTGACCAGTCGTTCACGATGCCGAGCGGCTGCGGGACCCTGACGGCCAAGCTCTGGGGTGCCGGCGGCGGCGCCGGGACGCCGTCGTCGACCTACGGCAGCACCTACACGGCCGGCGGTGCGGGCGGCTTCACCAGCGCGACGCTGTCGGTCGCGCCGGGGACGGTCCTGACGGTGATGGTCGGGCAGGGCGGCTTCCGCGCGAACGGGGTGAGCACGAGCGCGACCTATGGCGGTGGCGGCGGGACGCAGTCGCTCGCCGGTGGCGGAAAAGGAGGGGGGCGCTCGGCGCTCCGACTCGCCTGCGGCGACGTGGCGACAGCCGCGGGTGGGGGCGGCGGCGGCAACTCGCAGAGCTACACGACCGACGCTGGCGGCGAGGGCGGTGGAGCCACGGGTGGTGCGTCGGTGACGACGACCCAGGACCAGAGCGGCGGCGGCGCCACGCAGTCGGCCGGCGGTGTGGCGGGGGCCTACAACGGCGCCACGCCCGGCACGAAGTATCAGGGCGGGCTCGGGTCCGCGCCCGGCAGCGGTCACGGTACGAGCGGCGGCGGCGGCGGCTGGTACGGCGGTGGCGGCGCCAACATCGGAGGAGGCGGCGGCGGCTCGGGCTACGTCGGCGGCTGCGGCGGCGTCACCCCGTCGGGCTCGACGAGCCGCGGCACCAACACCACGCCCCCGTCCACGGGCGACGGCGACTACCAGCCCGGCGTTGGTGTCGGCGGCAACCTCACCGGCGGCAACGGGCTCGTCGTCCTCCACTGGTCGCTGTGAACGAGAAAGTGTTAGATTGTGGGGTCTGACCCCGCGATCTCATCTTTTTCACGCTACTCGCCAGCGCGGGCACGTCCGCGTTGGCCGTGACCCTTCGCGGCGCGCGCCGCGGGACCCGAGATGGCCGCCAGGGGCCCGCGGATGGCGTAGGAGCGATGATCGGGGCGCGAAGGTAGATCAATAGGCCCAGCGCCCTCGGGCCCACCAGGGGCCCTCCCAAGCCTGGCGCGCTTCGCCTTCTTCCTCGTCCGCTTCCTCTCGCGCCTCCGCGCCTTCTAGCGCCTCCGCGTCCCCGCCCTCGTGCGCCTCCGCGTCCGCCCGCGCTTCATCGTTCGCTTCCGCCTCCGCGCGCGCTTCCTCGTCCGCCTCCGCGCGCGCTTCCTCGTCCGCTTCCGCTCGCGCTTCCGCTTCCGCGCGCGCCTCCTCGTCCGCCTCCGCTTCCGCGCGCGCTCGCTCGTCCGCTTCCGCTCCCGCGTCTGCTTCCGCGCTTCACTTCACCTGGGGCGCCCCAACGGGGCGCTAGAAGGGGCTTCAGCCGTAGCTCCCGCAGGGCTGCTGGACCGGCGGCTCGTACACGGCGCTCATGAAGTCGGCGTCGAAGAGCTCCTCGGCGAGGGTCGGCTCGTGCTCGAGGCTCTCGCGGATCCAGAACTGCGTCGCGAAGACCGGACCGACGTGCTCGGCGGCCGCTCGGACGACCCTCACGGCCAGGGGGCGGTGCCCGCCTCGCCACAGGTCGGTCACCGCGCGGTCGAAGCCGTCGGCCCGCATCGTCGGGCCGAGCTCCGCGATGGCCGCGGCGACCGGGCGCACGTCCCCGGTCCGCGCCGCGGTCAGCGCGGCCCGGCCGACGTTGAAGACGCGCCACTTGCGCCACAACGTCGACACGATGACGAGGGCCAGGAATGCCCAGAAGAAGGTCTGCACAGCGCTCCGGAGGGATCAGGCGAGCCGAGACGGGCCCGCCGAAGGACTATCGTCGAGAGGGGTCGTCACCCGGACGACCTGGGGCGGATCCCTCAGCCACCGCTGTAGCAGGCGGCCGGGCTCGCGGTCGCCCCGGTGCTGGCGCCGCCGCGGCTGACGGCGAAGGCGCTCAGCGCGCGGTGGGCCTCGCCACCGCACTGGCCGCAGCTCGCGGCCTCGTCGCGCTCCGAGTAGCGCCGGAGCTTCTCGTGGCGACTCCCGCAGGACTCACACACGTACTCGTACATCGGCATCGCTCTCTCCCTCGGCGAAGGGTCCGTGCCCAGGGAGCCGCCAACGCCCCCGACTGTGACGATCTTTTTTTGATCTGGCGCGCACCTCGACGCGAGCGGCGCTCGCACCGACCGCGATCCAACAGCTCCCCAACATCCGCAGACGCCCGGGATTGACGGGCCATCGGCCCTCGTTAGGATACGCCTCCCCCTCACAGAGAGACCCCGATGATCCGTATCCTCGCGGCCGCTGCGGCCCTCCTCCTCCTGGCTCCGGCGCCTGCCCTCGCCGGCGACGACTGCACCTTCGATCGCGTCGAGTTCCCTGGCGTCCAGGCCAAGAAGGTCTCGGACTGGACCGCGGTCTTCAAGACCCTCCGGGACTCGGACCCGATCCCCTCGAGCGCCGACGCCATCGGCGAGGAGCTCTGCTGGGAGAAGGGGTGTCAGGACGAGCCCGCCCTCATCGTCGAGGCCTACGGCATGGCCAGCCTCGTCGTGAAGCGGCCCGACGGCGGGCTGTGGCTCCTGGCCGACCTCGACTTCTCCGAGTTCGGTCAGTGCTCCCGCGGGGACTACACCGTGGCGGCCGCCGGCCCCGACCACCTCCTCGTCAGCGTCGACATCGGCTGGGGCGAGCGGACGTACTGTGAGGACCTCCCCGAGGACGAGCAGGCCGACTGTCCAGGCAACTCCTGCGCCTACGCCGGCGAGGAGTTCCACCACTGGGTCTTCGACAAGCGCACCGGGACGCTCCTGACCAAGGCCATCTGCGGCGAGATGCAGAGCAGCGACGATCCGGACATGATCCCCGCGCCGAAGGTCTCCTTCGACGGCGGGACCTTCCGCTACAGCGGCTGCGACCGCGAGCTGGCCATCCCGGCGTCGACCCTGGCCCGCTGCGCCACCAAGCGCCGCCCGACCGACCGCGCGAAGGCGATGAAGCTCGTCAACGAGGGCCGCAAGCTCACCAAGAAGAAGCAGTACGCCGAGGCCGTCGCGACGTTCACCAGCGCCCTCGACGTCGACCACAACGAGGCCCGCGCCTGGTCCGGCCGCGGCTACGCCAAGCTCCTCGCCGGCGAGCTCGACGCCGCGCGCGACGACTTCGAGCGGGCCCTCGACCTCAACACCGACAAGCCCTTCCAGGCGGCCATCTGGTACAACCTCGGCCTCCTCGCCGAGAAGAAGAAGGACGACATGGCCGCCGTCCTGGCGTTCGCCCGCGCCCACGAGCTCAAGCCCAGCAGCGCCGTGGAGAAGAAGCTCAAGCAGTACCAGAAGAAGACCAAGCGCAAGCTGAAGGCGAAGGCCGCGCCGAAGCGCCCCACCCGCTGATCGACCGAGACCCGACAGGGGCGGTCGAGGCGACCGCCTCGATGTGGACACGCTCCCCTCGGCCCGCGATCATCCCGACCGCCTCGCCGACGCCGCGGTCCCTTTGGCCCGCGGTCGTCCCGACCACCTCGACCTGGACACGGTCCCTCTGGCCGGTGGAGGGCTTGAAACGAGCCCCTCGCCGCGCCTATCCTCGCCCCATCGGAATCCTCGACCGAACGCTCTAGCCGGACCGGCGCGAGCCACGAAGACACCCCGTCGGCCTCCTCGAGGCGCGACGCGGTAGTCGTGCACCAGCGCCCCGCAGAGCTGTCGTCGTGATTCCGAGCGCGCCGGAGGTCCCGGACGCGCTGCAACGCTGTCGTGGCCGCCTCCGGCTTCGACCGAGTCGACGTCCGGGCCCCTCGCCCGGCGCGTCGACGCCACCCCGAGGAGCTCGCCATGAGCGATCTGTTCAGCAAGTCCGTCACCCTCACCGTCCCCGGGATGGACGGGGTCCCCGTCCGCTCCGCCCTGCCGTGGGGCGACGGCCTCACCCTCGATCTCTATCTGCCCCCGGAGCCGCCGCCGGCGCCCATCCCGGTCGTCGTCTTCGTCGCCGGCTACCCCGATCCCGGCGGAATGCTCCGCGGCGCGCCGCCCTACACCTCGTGGGCCCGGCTCCTCGCGGCCTCGGGGCTCGCCGTCGTGCTCGCGGACAACCGCGCGCCGCGCGCCGACCTCGCGACGCTGCTCGCCCACCTGCGCGCCGCCGGCCCCGAGCTCGGGCTCGCCCCCGACCGGATCGGGCTCTGGGCCGCCTCGGGGAACGTCCCGGTGGCCCTCGCCGCGCTCGCCCGGCGCCCGGCGGGCGTCCGCTGCGCCGCGCTCTCGTACGGCTACGCCCTCGACGGGGACGGCGCCGAGGAGGTCGCGACCGCCGCCGCGCGGTTCGGCTTCGTCACGGCCGGCGAGGTGACCCTCGACGACCTCCCCGGTGACGTGCCGCTCCTGATCACCCGCGCCGGCGCGGACGTCACCCCGGGGCTGAACGCCTCCCTCGACCGCTTCGTCGTCGGGGCCTTCGCCCGGGACCTCCCGGTGACGGTCGTCAACGTCCCCGGCGCGCCCCACGCCTTCGACCTCGTCGACGACCGCCCGACCGCGCGGGCCGCCGTCGACGGCATCGTGGTGTTCCTGCGCGGGCAGCTCGTCGGCTGACCGGGGGCGCGGTCAGGCCGAGGTGGCCGGCCGAGCGGTCACCTCGGCCACGACCGCGCGCAGGGTCGCGGGCTCGAAGGGCTTGGTCACGTAGCGCCGGCCGGGGCTCGCCAGGAACGCGTGGGCCTCGGCGGTGAAGGCCCCGCCGGTCAGGAACACGACCCGCTCGAGCAGCTCCGGAGAGCGCGACGCGAGGTGCGCGTGGACCTCCATCCCGGTCATGTCCGGCATCATCAGGTCGCACAGGATCAGGTCGAAGCCCGCGGCATCGAGCGCCGCGAGGGCCTCGCGCCCGTCGCTGGCCACGGTCACGTCATGGGCCGCCAGGAGCCGCTGGAGGACGCCGCGCACGCCGGGGTCATCGTCGACGACCAGCACGCGGAGCCGGCTCTTCACCACCGCGCCGGGCGTGGCCTCATGCTCGGCGTCCGCCGCGTCCACGTCGGCGCGCGGGAGCGTCACCTCGACGGCGGTCCCCTCGGGGCCGGTCCGCGCCACCGCGATGCTCCCGTCGAGCGAGCGCACGATGTTGAGGCACAGGTAGAGGCCGAGCCCGGTCCCGTGCCCCGGCTCGCGGGTCGTCACGAAGGGCTCGAAGACGTGCGGCACGAGGCCCTCGGGGATCCCGCGCCCGGTGTCGGTGACCGTGATCGTCACCGTTCCGTTCCCGGCTCGCGCGTCGACGACGACGAGGTTGTCCTCGCCGGGTCGCGAGCCGACCGCGTGCGCCGCGTTCATCAGGAGGTTCAACAGCACCTGTCCGAGCCGGCTCTCGTCGCCGAGGACCTGCAGCGTCGCCGGGACGTCGCAGCGCGTCTGCGCGCGGTGCCGGAGCTCGTGGTCGGTCATCCGCAGCGCCGACTCGACGAGGGGGCGGACGGCGACCGGCCCGACCTCGCCGGGCTTGCGCGTGAACGACTGCAGGTCGCGCACGATGTCCCGGACGCGCTCGGTCCCGACGAGCGCGTCCGCCACGAGGGCGGCGCGGGCCTCGTCGTCGGCGAGGTCGGCCTCGAGGATCTGGAGGTTGCCGTAGACGTACGTGAGGGGGTTGTTGATCTCGTGGGCGACCCCGGCGGCGAGGGTGCCGACCGCGCTCATTCGGTCGGTCATCATCAGGTTCGCCTCGAGGCGCTCGTGCTCGGTGGTGTCCATGACCGTGGTGAACACTCGCGCGAAGCTCTCCTCGCACCCCGGCGGCACGGCCCACGCGGCGATCACCGATCGCGGACGCCCCGCTCGAGTCTTGAAGCTGGCCTCGAGGTGAAAGGAGTGTTGTCCGTGCGCGATGGCCGACAGCGTCCGTACGCCGGTGTCGCTCGTCGCCAGCGTCGCCCGACGCCCCGCCAGCTCTTCCGCGGAGTCGATCTCGAAGAGCTCCAGGGCGGCGCGGTTCGCCGCGAGGATGCGCACCTCCCGGAGGCAGCGCTCGACGAGCTCGGGGCGCGCGAGGAGGTCCTCGACCGTCGGCGGGGGGCCGGGGAGCTCCGCCAGGATCCGGCGGGCGCCGGACCAGTCGGCGTCGATGAGCGGGACCGGGCAGTGCTCGAAGAGCGTGCGGTGGCGCCCGTCGCTCTCCGCGAGCGCGTCCCGCGAGTCGCGTAGGGCGGCGAAGATGGGGCCCACCAGCGCCACCCCGACGACCATGAGGACCGAGATGAGGAGCGCCACGAGCTCGGCCGCGAGATCCGGCTGCCGACCACCGGAGAGCGCTTCGGCGAGGCTGATACCGCGCCGCGCGGCCATCAGGCCGATCGCGCCCGCGACCAGCGACCACGCCAGCGAGCGCCGGGTCACGACGATCAGGCGCAGGGCCAGCGCGGTCGCGAGGAGCTGCAGAACCGCGGAAACGGCGAGCACGGCCGTCGCCATGGGGGAGAGCCTCCTGAGGAGCGTCGCGAACTCGCGACCGAGGTCATCGACCACCCTATCGGATTCTGGGCGGGCTGACGACGGCTCATCGCCAGCGCGGCAACACGACGCACATTGTTAGGAGACAACGCCTCCCGCGTCGTCATCGTATTCTCTCTCCGAGAGGGGGGGGCGGTCGGAACGGCCGGTTCGGAGCTCGCGTGCGGCCAGAACGCCCGGAGTCTGCTGGGCCGCTTCGGAGCTGCAGGGGGCGATCAGGCACCGCCCGCGTGTCATGACTGGACAGCCGGAGCGATGGGCGCCATCCTTTCTCTCGGTTGACCGAGCGCAAGATATTCCGGGCGCTCGCACCAAACGCCTCCTCACGTGCACCACGGGCGCGCTCTCGGGCCGCTCCAACCGAACCGCTTGCGCCGCCGGCGTCCGACGGGTCAAGACCTTGGCCAGCTGGAACGGTACGACCGCCGGCGCCCTTTGCGATCGCCGATCAGGCCGGCAGGGTCGACCCCTCCGGCCTGGTCGCGGCTCGGTGGAGCAGGGCGGGAGCTGCGGCGCAGGGAGCTCCCGCCGACGCGCGTGACGGATCGGCCCACTTCGGCCCAAGGTACGGGAGGACCGGTCGAGGAGTACCGATGCTCTGCCTGCGCTGGATCGCCATCGCCGTCACCGCTCTCGGCGGCTGCCTCGAGGACGCCTCCCCCGGCGCCGTCGGAGCGGACGTCCGCGACACGACGGCGGCGGAGACCAGCACCGAAGACGCCTCCTCCTGCAGCCCTGGGGCGACCCGCTGCGTCGGCGCTCGGGCCGAGCGCTGCGACGCGAGCGGCGCCTGGGGGGCAGCCGAGGTATGCGCCGTTCCCGAGCGGTGCGTCGACGGGGCCTGCGTCACGGGGGGCTGCTCGGGGACCGGTCTCGCCTGTGAAGGGGACGGCGCCGTCTTCTGCAGCGACGGCGAGCCCTTCGCCAGCGCCGACTGTGCCCGCTGGGGTCGGATCTGCGACGTAGGCGCGTGCCGCGAGGTCGTCTGCACCCCGGGGGCCAGCCGCTGCGCCGGCGGGCTCGTGGCGACCTGCAACCCGACCGGGACCTACGAGGCGCTGACCCCCTGCGACCCAGGCGACGTCTGTGTCGTCGACGACGGCGGCGCGCTCTGCATCCCCGGCGCGTGCGTGCCCGGACAGACCGCTTGCGTCGGCGTCGCGTTGGCGACCTGCGTCGCCAGCGACGAGCCCCTCGCCGTCACGCCGTGCGAGGCCGGTACCCACTGCTCCTCCGGTCGGTGCGTCTCGGACCTCGCGTGCGACGCACCGACGATCGCCGCGAGCGCCGGCCCGGTCGCCGCGCCGGGGACGGCGTTGCACCTCTCGACCGATCGCGCCGAGCTCTCCCATCGGTGGTCCGCGAGCACCTCACCGGCAGGCGCGACGGTCGTCTTCACCCCGAGCGCGTTCGCGTCCGCCCCGACCGTTCGGCTCGAGGTCGTCGGGCGCTATCGGCTCGAGGTCGAGACCATCGCTCCGAACGGTCAGCCGTGTGGGACGGCGATCCTCGAGGTCGAGGTCGTCCCCGACGCGCCGCTCTACGTCGAGCTGCTCTGGGACACTGCCGGCGATCTGGACCAGACCGACGAGGGGCCGGACGCCGGGGCCGATCTCGACCTCCACGTCGTGACGCCGAGCGAGGCCGGCGGCGCGAACGGCGTCGACCTGCTGCCGCTGCTCTTCGAGCAGCCGTGGGACACCTACTGGATGAACCCGTCGCCCCGGTCGCCACCCTGGTCCCCGGTCGTCGATCACGACGTGCGCCTGCGCCGGGACGACACCGACGGCGCGGGGCCAGAGGCGGCGCTCGCCATGCTCCCCCACGTCGGCGCCGACTACCTCATCGCCGTCCACCAGTGGTCCGACCACGGCTACGGACCGAGCGTCGCGACGCTGCGCGTCTACGTCTACGGCGCGCTCGCCCTCGAGGCCTCCCGCGGGCTCGTCTCGCTCGACCTGTGGCCGGCTGCGGTGGTGCGCTGGCCGAGCGGGGAGGCTCGGTTGGTGGGCGCCTGCGGCGCGGACGGGCCGCTGTGCGTCGGGGACACCGGCTGCGCGTCCGGCGAGCCGTGCGTGCCCATCACCGAGCCGGGCTTCGTGCCGCCCGACTTCGCCCCCTGAGCGAGCCCTCGGTCAGGCCTCGCGGCAGCGCGGGCAGCGGCCTCGGAAGACGACCTCGACCCCGAGCAGCTCGTAGCCCTGCTGCGCGTCTCCGGCGAGGTCGACGGGGCGGGTCGGCGTGACGTCGCGGATGTCGCCGCACTCGACGCAGACGAGGTGGTCGTGGGGGATCGCGCCGTTCGGATCGTAGCGCGTCGGCCCACGGGCGTGACTGACCTCGCGGACCTCACCCATGGTGACCAGGTCGTTGAGGGTGTTGTAGACCGTCGCGAGGCTGAGCTCGGGGAGCGCCGCCTGGGCCGAGCGGAAGATCTCGTCGGCCGTCATGTGGACGTGCTCGCCCGCGAGGGCCTGAGCGACCACACGCCGCTGCGCGGTCATGCGCCACCCACGAGCGACGAGGCGGTCGTAGAGGGGCTGTATCTGCTGAGGGGTCGGCTGGCTCATTCGGCTCTGAGCATAGGCACCCATCCCCCTGGAACCAAACGTCTGCTATGGAATCCAATGATTGGGTCTGCACCAAGTCTAGAGCTCATCCAATCTCGTCCCCTGGTCGATACCCACCTCGGTGCTGCTCGCGCTCCGCGGAAGGCGGGGCGACGCGTGAGCTGGGGCGGGCGCGGAAGCGGGCGCGAAGCGGTGGGGGTGCGGAGCGGTGGGGTGCGGAGCGGTGGGGCGCGGAGCGGTGGGGTGCGGATGCGGTGGCGCGGGCGCGCCCAGCTCCGCTCCAGCTCCGGCTCCACGCTCACCCTTCGCCCCGCTCCTCGCTCCCGCTCCCCGCTCCGCTCCCGCGGTGCCTCTCGCGCCGCTCATCGACGGGAGGCGACACCGAAACACCCCTCAGCGATGCGGAGATAGGGTTCCACGAGCCATCAACGAGCCCCGCAGACCGAGCTGTGCCGGCTTGTGGATCCCCCCGCTACCCCGGGGCGCCTTGACAGCGGTCCGCTTCGCGGGGAGCGTTCCTGCCATGGCAGAGCCGACCGTGAACCCCGACGCCGCGCCCGTCCGGCGCCTCTCCTGGCCCTGGCGCATCGCCCACTGGGTCATCATCGTCAACCTCGCCATCCAGGTGGCCTACGGGGGCTACATGGTCTTCGTGGTGATGCGCCCCGAGGGCGTCACCGGCCCGCTCTGGGCGGCCGCCCAGCAGGTCCCGCACGACTTCATGATGGTCCGGCGCGCCTACGCCGCGGAGACCTGGCTCGCCATCGTGGGGCTGTCGCTCTACCTCGGCGTCACCGAGATCCTGCCGCGCCGCCTGGCCAAGCGATGAGCCTGACGCCGCCTCGGCCTCCGCGCCTCACCGACCTCGTCGCCTTCGACCTGCGCCACGGCCTCCCGCTGGTCTGGCGGGTCCTCGCCAGCCCCCTCGGGGCGCTCGGCGCCGCCCGGGTGGTCGCTCGCTACCTGGGCCTGCAGGCCAGCCCCGACCCGCTCCGCGGCTGCGCCCCGAGCGATGACCCGCGCGAGCCGATGACCCGCTATCAGCTCCGGAGCGCGCTCCGCCTCGAGCGCGCGCTCTCGCACCTGCCACCGGCGAAGGCCGCGGAGCTCCTGCGCGAGGTGGTCTGCGAGGTCGGCGCCGCCTTCATCGCCGCGACCGGGCCGCCCGATGGCCCGCGCTGGGTCGCCGCCGCCGACGACGAGCGGCGCGCCTTCGCCGAGGGCCTCCTCCGCTACTTCCCGAACGCGACCGGGGCGGTCGTCCGCACGGGGCCCGACGGGCTCGACTTCGACATCCACCGCTGCCGCTTCGCCGAGCTCACCCGCGAGCTCGGGCGGCAGGACCTCGCGCCGCTCTTCTGCGAAGCGGACACGCGCTTCTACGCCCGCCCGGGGTTCGGCGTGTTGCGACGCGAAGAGACCCTCGCCCGCGGGGACGGCGTTTGCGCTTTCCGCATCCGTTACGACTGACAGCGACTTGGCAATTGCGAGCTCTTCGCGTCTGCACCATGGTTGAAGGGATCACCGCTCCGAGGGGCCCATGCATCGCGTCGTCAGCTCGTTGATCGTCCTGTTCTTCGTCACCGCGACCGTCGCGGCGTCCGCGCGCCCGATGGAGGTCGCGGTCTTCGAGGCGAACGCCTACGCCGAGCCCAGCGACGACGCGATGATCGTGGAGGTCTTCATCGAGGGGACCGAGCTGTCCGCGTCGGAAGAGGAGCGCGACGGTTGGCTCAGGATCCGGTTGGCGTCGGGCGCGGTCGCGTGGATGCGCGCCGAGGACCTCAAGCCTCACCGCGAGGCGCCGACCATCCTGCGCCGTCCTGAGCCGCCGCCTGCGCCACGCCCCGCGCCGACCTACACCCAGGTCTACGTCAAGGACCTCGACCACCTCGCCGAGCTCGTCCAGCGCGACGAGGTCGTCTATCCGATGGCGAAGGACCTGGTCGGCTCGGAGACTCTCGCCGACGTCGGGGGATGGGGCGGGATCATCGGGGGCTCCGTGCTGATGCTGGTCGGAGTGAGCCAGCTCGAGTACGGCGACTACTCCGGCTACTCGTACACCGAGGCAGACAACACCGGCGCATACACCCTGATGGGCGTCGGCGCCGCGATCTCGCTCGTGGGCCTCGTCATCTACTACGCGGCGCGACCGACGCGGAACGACCTGCTCGACGTCGTCAACACCTGGAACGGCCGGCACCCCGACGAGCCCTTCACCCTCCAGAGCCACTGACTCGTTCGCGTCGACCCGAACGCGCGGAGGCCGCTCGCAGAAACGAGCGGCCTCCAACGCGTCGGCCCTCGGCCCTGAGGTATCAGTCGCTGGCGCGCTGCGGCATCGGCGCCAGACCGTCGGGCTGGGTCGCCTCGAGCTCCTCATCGGGCTGGGCGCTCTCGTCCGAGGCCGGGCTGCTCGCGGGCGACGTCGCCTCACCCTCGGCCGCGACGCCGTCACCGCTGCCGGTCGCTCCCGGCTCGTTCGACGCGCCCTCGGGCGCGGAGGGGGCGATCGGGCTCGGGTCGGGCTGCATCTCGTCACGGATATCCGCGTCGTGGTTGATGCGCTCGCTGAGCTCCATGAGGCGGAGCTCGACCTCCTGGGCGGCGCTGCGGAGCCGCTTGCCGACGGCGTCGAAGTCCTCTCGCTCGACGGCGGCGAGCTCGGACAGCAAGGTCTCGAAGTCGTAGATGGCGGCGTTGAGGGCGTTGTCGGCCTCGCGGACGTCCTCGGCGGCGTCGTCCTCCATGCGCCGCTCCAGCTCCTGGCGGCGCTCGGCGAAGCGCTCGCTCCGCGCGTTCATCTGCTCCTGGAGGGCGTCCCGGGAGCTCAGCCAGGTGAGCGTCCCCGGGGAGTCGTCGCCCCCGATGACGACGGGTTCCACGGGGGTCGACGCGGGCGTCTGCACCGCGGGCGCCCGCTCCTCGAAGCGCTCGACGGCCGACTCATCCTGGTCGTCGTCACGGCATGCGGTGAGCGGCAGGGCGAGCGCGAGCGAGGTCAGCACGGTGATGGTCCGTCTCATGACGTCCTCCTTTGGTCGTCGGGGGACCGCGGGCTGGTGCCGCGGACCCCAGTCTCCCGAGTCGTCACGCAAACATGATGCCAAGGCGCGGCCTCAGCGCCGGGCCACCGCCGCGCCCGGGGCGCCGGGGCAGCCCGCGTCGATGGCGTCACGGTCAGGCCAGTAGCGGGCCGCGCAGCTCACGAAGACGGGGACCGAGCTCACGTAGGCGGGGGCGTCGAGCCCCTCGTCGGGGTGCGGGTGGACGAAGCCGAGGTCGTGAAGGACCTCGTGCAGGAGCGTCGCCGCGAGCTGCCGCTCGCCGTATTCGCCGCGGCCGAGCTGGGCCTCGAGGTAGGGGCGCCGGAGCAGGAGCACCGCCCGGCTGGGGACCGAGTAGGCGTTCGTCGCCTCGCCTGCGAGGCAGGGGCGGCCCGAGTAGGTCAGGACGTCGAGCACCGCGGGGCCGTCCTCGCCGTCGAGGCGCGCCAACGCGCGCGCCCCGGCGCGCGTGTCGATCACCCAGGTGTCTCCCGGGTCCGCGGCGTGGCCGACCGGCACGGCCCAGTCGGCCTTCTGTGCGATGAGCGCCCTGAAGGCGGGGTCCTCCAGGGTCGTGGCCAGCCGCCGGATCACCCGCCGCAACGCGGCGCGGTCCGCGGTGGTCGCCGACGTCACCACGCAGCCTTCGCCCGTCAGCCAGCGGCGCTCCGCCGCAGCTCCCCGTCGCAAGCCGTCGTCGGCGGGGTAGGCGAGGAGGACCTGACCGAGTCGATCACCGACGGGCGCCGCGCCCGCGAGGGCGCTCGCCAGGGTCGAGAGCGCCACCATCGCAACGAGCACCCACATCCAACGCATCTCGTCTCGATCCCTCCAGCGACCCAGTCGTAGCGCACCTTCCCGTGCTTTCTTCGGAGCGGCAAGGTCCCGGTCGGCCCCGGCGATCACGTCGCCCAGGCGCCGCTTCTCCGACGAACGGCCCAATTTGCCCCACGTGGGGTGTATCGCCGCGGGCTGGAGAGCGACCTCGGTCGCGTTGGCAGCGGCTCCGCGGATCCTCGCCCCACCGCGGCGGGGAGCGCCGCGGTGCCGCGGAGTGATCTGGCACATCCGGTGCACCGGTGGCCTCGGACGCGAAGGCGGCGATCGCCGCTCCCGACCAGGAGGACGCCATGAGATCACCGAGAACACTGACGATCATGCTGGGCGCGATGGGCGCGCTCGGGCTGCTCACCGCGGGCTGCGCGACCACGCTGTCCGCCGACGAGATCGCCGAGCCGAAGGCCCGGATCGCGGCCGCCGAGGAGGCGGGCGCCTCCGAGAACCCGGAGGCCGCGCTCCACCTCAACCTCGCGAACGACCAGTTCGAGCGCGCGAGCAAGCTCATCGAGCTCGGTGAGAACGCGCGCGCCGCTCGCTTCCTCGACCGCGCCAGCGCCGACGCCGAGCTCGCCCTCGAGCTCGCCCACCTCGACCGCACCCGCGGCGAGGCCCGCGACGCGATGCGCGGCATCCACGAGCTGCGCCGCGCGCACGACTTCGAGATCCGTTGAGCGCTCGCGCCCGCGCGAGGCCGACGGAGGACCCCACGAAGACGGAGGACCCCATGAACACCACGACCCTCAGACGCTTACAGATCCTCGCGCTGTCGCTCGGCGCCAGCGCGCTCCTGGCGTGCGCTACCAGCCCGCCCGACCAGCTCGTGGCGGCGCGCGACGCCTACCGCTCGGCGGCCGCCGGCCCGGCCTCGACGTCGGCGCCCGACGAGCTCCAGGAGGCTCAGAAGGCGCTCGCCCGCGCCGAGCAGAGCTACGCGGGGGACGGCGATGACACCGAGGTGACCGACCTCGCCTACGTCGCGGCCCGGCGGGCCGAGCTCGCCACGGTGATCGCGAACCGCCGCGTCGCCGAGCGCCGCGCGGAGGACCTGCACGAGCAGCGCCAGCGGCTGTCCGAGCAGCTGCGCCAGGAGGCCGCGAAGGAGCTCGTCGCGACCAAGGACGCGCTCGAGGAGGCGTCACGGCGCACCCAGGACGCGACCGAGGCGAAGATCCAGGCCGAGCGCGAGGCGGACGCCGCCCGCGCCGAGGCCCGGGCCACCAAGGAGCAGATGAAGGAGGCCCGCGAGAAGCTTGCGCGCTGGGCCGAGATGGTCGAGACGCGACGCGGGACGGTCATCACGCTGTCCAGCGGGATCCTCTTCGCGACCGCCAAGGCCGACGTCCTGGCGGGGGCCTCTGGTCGCCTCGACGACGTCGCGCGCTACCTGCAGCAGAGCCCCGAGCGCCGCGTCCGGGTCGAGGGCCACACCGATACGGCCGGCGGCTCGTCGTACAACCAGTCGCTGTCTCAGGCGCGCGCTGACGCCGTGCGCTCCTACCTCGTGACCCACGGGGTGAGCCCCACGCGGATCACCGCGGTCGGCTTCGGCGAGACCCGCCCGGTCGCGACCAACGACACCGTCGAGGGGCGCGCCAACAACCGCCGCGTGGAGATCGTGCTGGAGCCGCTGCCGGCGCCGGTCCCGCCGCCGGTGTCGGACTCGCCGCCTCCGATCCCCGACGAGGGGGAGTGACGCGCGCACCCGCGCGCCGTCACGGTGACCCATGAACCGGTCATATCGACGACCTATGACGCCCTGGCGAGCTCGGTCCCTCGGGATCGGGCTCGCCGTGGCTCTGGCGTTCGCGCTCGGAGTCGGCGGCTGCGCCGAGCTCAGCGCCGAGCTCGGCTACACCAGCCCCCGCGACCGCCCCTCGGCGGAGGGTGGGGCGACGCTCGATCTGCGCGCCAACAGCGGCGGAGCCGTCGCTTTCGGCGTCAACGCCCACAGCACCCTGGGGAGCGACCTCCAGACCATCGTGCTGTCGCCCGAGCTGCGGGTCGGCGTGATGTCCGAGGCGCTCTCCCTCCACCTGCGCGGCGGGCTGCGCGTGGTCCAGTTCGAGCGCCTGCGCGGCGACTGGAGCATCTCCAGCCTGTCCCCCTATGGCGGGCCGGTGCTCGGCATCGGGCTCGGCGCCAACCTGCGGCTCCTCGTCAGCGCGACGGCCGAGTACGACGTGCGCCTCGAGGACAACGAGGCCGACGTCCTCTACCTCGGCCTCGCGGCGGGCCTGGCCTTCGACCTGTGACCGAGCGGCGCGCGACCACGGGCCACCGAGCCTGGCGTCGAAGCAGAAAGTGTTAGAGGGTGGGGTCTGACCCCGTCATCGGGTGTGATCCACAAGCCGGCACAGCTCGGTTTGCGAGGCATGATGATGGCTGCACGAGTTCTGAGCTGCCGTTTCTATTCGGTATTCTGGCGTCACTTCGCCCTGGTCGCGGTCGGGTCGGGGAGCAGTGGGGTGGGGGGGAGGGGAAGAGGCGGCGCGGCGCGGGAGCTGTGCGCGTGAGCGTGAGCGGCGCGGGGAGCGAGAGCGGCGCGGGGGGCGTGTGCGTGAGCGGCGCGGGGAGCATCTACACTGTTTCGCTGCGCGTGGCGGCCGACGCTGCCGACGCGGCCGTTCGCATCGGGCGCAAGGACCCGGACCTCGCCCGTCAGCTCAGGCGTGCGGCCGCGAGCACGCCCCTGAACATCGCCGAAGGCGCGGGTTCGCTCGGCAAGAACAGGCGCGCGCGATACGCCAACGCCCTCGGCTCCGCCACGAATCCGTCACGGCGGCAGCCGGGGCGGATTCGCTTGGCCGCCTCTGGTGCGCGCTCGCGCGTGCCAGAGGTGGAGGGGGGAGGGGCGGAGGTCGCCGCCTGCTTCGACGTCGCCGTCGCCATGCGCTGCATCCCCGACCCGGGGCCCGACGTCAGGCAGCGCCTCGACCACGTCATCGGAACCCTCGTCAACCTCACCCGCTGACCGAGCGCGGCGGCCGGATGCGCATCGCGTCCGGCCGCCCCGATCCACCACTCCGGCACGTGAGGGAGAGCGGGGCCCCGCAACGCTCGCGGCGCTCCCCCCACTCCCGGTCCACTCATGCCCAGCGCACTCGCTCCTGCACCACTCACGCTCCCGCTCGCGCTTCCGCGCCCCGCCCCGCACCCCGCACCAGCACAGCACCAGCTTGCGCGCCGCCCTGCCTTCCGCGGCGAGCCAGTTCACCGAAGAGTCAGCCGGCGTGTGAATCACACCCCCGTCATCTAACACTTCCGCGAGCGGCGGTCGGGGTGAGCACGGGTCGAGTGGGCGTGCCGTCGGTCCGCGGTCGTCCCGACCTCTCCGCGCACGACTCAGCGCGGCGCCGGTCGCCTCGTCACTTGACGGTGAAGCCCGGCGGTGGGGCGAGGACGTCGGCGGGGATGGCGTCGATGTCCTCGTAGGAGGTGGCCTCGGCGACGAACTTGCCGACGCCGTTGTCGGTCTTCAGGTCGATGCCCTCCCAGCGCCAGATGCCGACCTTGGTCTGCGGGTGGTACCAGACGCTGCAGGTCTTGCCGGCGATGACCTCGTCGGGGCGCTTCTCGTAGCCGCCCTGAGCCATCGGTCGGGAGAAGCGCTCGCCGCGCAGGCCGTACATGATGCCGAGCTCGGTCGACTTCACGCGCAGCTTCGTGGTCGAGCAGGTCTTCCCCTCGCGCTCGAGGTCGCACAGGGTCGAGACGCCGTCCTTCCAGATCACCCGCTTGTGGTCGCGCATGTGCTTGCCGACCTTGATGTCCTGGTCGACGACCACGGTGTCGCCGTGATCGGCGAAGTGGACGGTCATCTCGCCCTCCCACTTGCCGGTGTAGGAGAAGACGATCTTGCCCGCTGCCGGCCCGAGCGGCCCGCCGCCGTCGTCTTCGCCGCCCTCGGTCTTCGGCGTGCCCTCGGAGGGCGCCTCGGTCGAGGAGCCGCCGCCGCCCGCCTCGTCCTTCGATCCGCAGGCCAGAAACATCGCGGCCGCCAGCAATACGCCGGCGACGCGCAGGGAGCGCCATGGGGTGCGCGTCATCTGCATCTCCTGCGCCGCGGCGGGGCTGGCCCGCGCGTCCGGCGCGTTCGTCTGTTGGGTTCGCGCGCACTCTACTCGCCGCGGCTCGACCTGGACAGGGTCGGGCCGCGGCGCGGAGAGACCCACGCGGGGTCAGTCCCAGCGGCTCGTGAGCTCGAGGCTCCAGCGGTCGAGGGTGCCCGACGCGCCCGCGCTGTGGTCCACGACCTTCAGCGTCCAGACCCCGTTGACGGACTCGTCACCGACGAAGCCGACGGGCATGTGCAGGACCAGGGTGTCGCCGTCGACGTCCTCGCGGTCCCAGAAGATGTCCTCGTAGGTCGGCTCGCCGTCCCACTGCGGCGGCATGCTCAGCGACAGGGTCAGCTGGCTCGGGTCGGGGTGGGTGATGTGGACCTTCACGATGGCGTCCATGGGCACCGTCGCGAGGCCCGTCACCGTGACCGGGCTCAGGAGGCCCGCGTCGTCGCCGTCGGGGATCGGCGCCGCGTCGCGGACGTCGAAGACCTGGTGCATCCAGGCCTCGAAGCACAGCCCGAAGTCCCAGGTCGTGCCGCAGCAGATGGTCCCGGCCTCGCACAGGTTGGCGTCGTCGCACGTGTTGCCCTCGTGGACCCCGTCGGTCGTGCAGTCGAAGTCGTCCTCGCCGCCGATCACGGTCAGCGCCGTCGCGCCGCTGGCCGGGCGCGGGAAGCGCACCAGCGTCCAGGCCGGGCGCGTCCACTGCAGGACCTCGCAGCCCTCGCCCGGGACCTGCAGCTCCGTGAAGACGAAGAGCTCGGCGGTGTTGTCGACCACCTCCGTCACCCGCGAGATGTGACCCGGGACGTTGCGCATCCCGGCCGAGTAGAAGATGAGCCACTCCTCGGAGAAGTCGACGTCGCTCGGCGCCGGCACGCCGAAGCGCGCCATCACCTCGGCCGCGCTGGTGAAGAGCGTGACCTCCTCGGCACCGCCGTCGCCGTCGGGGAGCGTCCAGCCGCTGACCGCCTCGAGCACCAACGGCGTCGCGGGCGTGATGCACTGGCCGTCGTCGCAGACCTGGTCGGCGCCGCAGAACCCGCAGGTCCCGCCGCAGCCGTCGCCGCCGCAGCTCGCCCCGTCGCAGTCCGGCACGCACACGACCTCGCAGGCGTTGGCCGCGCCGGGGGTGACGTTGCCCAGCAGCTGGAAGGTCGCGCTCAGGTCCTCGCTGGTCTGGTCGCTGCCGGCGAACCCGTTGCCCCCCGAGGTCAGCTGGGCGCCCTCGCCGAGGTCGCAGCGGCTGACGGACTTCGCCCCGGGCTCCGGCAGGATCGACTGCTGGCTCGCCGGCGTCTCGGCCAGATAATGGCTGGAGCTGACGCCGACGTAGGACTTGTCGACGGTCTGCGCGCCGCCCCAGACGACGTAGTCGAGGTCGACGACGAGGTCGCTGGCGCCGTCCCAGTAGAAGAGGACCAGCAGCTCGTCGCCGTTGGAGAGGGAGGCGCTGCCGGTGTACTCACCCGCCATCGCCGGCGCGTCGACGGTCGACGAGGACAGGTCGAAGTCGGGGAGCGTCCCGTGCTCGCTCAGGAAGTGGGCCGACGTCTCGAGCGAGATCGTCAGGTACCCGCCGGCCGCGATGACCGCGCCGTCGGGGAAGCGCAGCCGGAAGTCGGCCGAGGTCGGCGCCCCGGTGCCGCCGGCGATCTCGAAGTAGGCTGGGTAATCGGCGAGGTAGACGTGGGAGAGGTCGACCTCGAAGCCGTTGGGGTTGTGGATCTCGACCATCTCCGCCGCCGTCGGCGAGACGACGACCTCGCTGATGAGGAGCCTCGCGGCGTCGGGCACGGCGGCGGTCGACTCGTTCTCGGCCCCCGGGGTCGGCACGCACGGGACGAAGTCGGCGCCGTTGTCGCCGGTGTCGACCCGGTCCGGGTAGCGGCAGAGGCTGCTCCCGGGCGCCTGGTCCGGGGCGGCGCTGCCCTCGCCGGCGAAGACGTCGCCGGCGTCGAACTCGCCGTAGCCGAGGGCGTCGAGCACCTGCCCGTCGTAGCGCAGCACCACGCTGTCGGGCCCGTTCTGCAGGTCGGCGAGGCCGGTCACCATGTCCGCCGCCGCCAGGATCGCCGGTCCGGCGCTGGGGTGCGCGACGACGAAGTAGCCGTCGGCGCCGACCTGCCCGGAGAGCGTCATCGCGTTGTACGCGTTGCCGTTCGAGCCGTTCACGCCGACCAGCTCGACGCCGTCGAGGACCGCGCCGGGCGGCCCCGCGAGCTCGACGTAGACGTCGCGGTCGACCCCGATCCCGTCGAAGACGATCTCGTTGATGATGAGGGTCGGCGGGGCGGGGCTCGACCCGTCACCGACGCAGAGCGACGGCCAGCTCGAGTCGGCGCTCGCGACGCACTCGGCGCCGGACGGGCAGCTCCCGCCGGCGCAGTCCGCGGTACACACGGCGCTGCCGAGGGCCGGGTCGAGGGCGCACAGGCCGCTCGCGCAGTCCGCGCCGCCGTTGGGGCAGGGCTGGCCGACGGCGCGGGCCCCCGAGGGCGCGGCGTGGCCGTCGGCGCAGCTCCGGGCGCCGGGAGAGCTGTACGCGTTGGGGGCTCCGGTGGAGGGCGCGCAGGTCGACGGCGCCCAGTTGGCGGCGACGTCACCGCCGGTCAGGGTCAGCGCCTCGATGGAGCGGCCGTTGCCCGGGTTCGCCGGGAAGGAGAAGGTCGCGACGACCGCGCCGTCGGCGTCCCGGACGACGATGGGGTCGCTGGTCGCCAGACCGTTGTCGAGGGTCGCGTCCTCGACGGTCACCCGCGTCGCGCCAGCGGCGATGACGTAGTCACCGGCGTAGTCGCGGTCGAGGATGACGGCGAAGCCGCCGGGCGCGAGCGTCGTCGGCCCGCCGTCGAAGGCGACCAGCAGATCGTCGGCGTCCCCGTCGCTCAGGCCCCAGCCCGCGAGGTCGACCGCCGTCGGGCCGGCGTTGTAGAGCTCGACCAGCTCGCCGGTCCCCTCGTCGAGCGGGTTGGCGATCACCTCGGAGATGACGACGCCCGCGACCTGCAGCGGGTGCTCCGGCGGCGGCGTGCCCCCGCTGATGCAGTTGGCGGCCCCGGGGGAGGCGCCGCAGGGCGAGGTGGCCCAGTTGTGGGCCAGGTCGGCGGCGTTGATGTCGATCCGCTCGGCGCTCAGGCCGTTGCCGGGGTTGAACGGGAAGGCGAAGGTCGCGATGGGCTGCGCGCCGTCCGGGGAGCGCAGGGTGAGCGGGTCGTTGGTGGCGAGCCCGGAGCCGACCGAGGTGTCGTCGGTGGTCATGAGCACGGCCGCCCCTGGGAGGTCGTACTCGCCGGCGTACTCGCGGTCGAGGACGACGGCCCAGGCGCCCGGCTGCAGGGTCGTCGACCCGCCGGCGAAGGCCTCGAGGGGCTCCTCGGTGTCGCCGTCGGACAGGAGCAGCCCGGCCAGCTCTACGGCCGCGGCGCCGCGGTTGTAGAGCTCGACGAACTCGCCGGTGTCCTCGTCTACAGGGTTCGCCATCACCTCGGTGATGACCAGGTCGACGCTCGGCGCCGGCGGGGGGCCGCCGCCCGAGGCGCAGTTCGGCTCGCCGGGGGAGCTCCCGCTCGCGCACGGGCTGGCGACGAAGCTGGCCTCGTCGTTGGACACGCGCTCCATCGAGACGCCGTTTCCGGCGTCGGCCGGCGGGGTGTAGGCGCTGACGGGCAGGCCGTCGAGGTCGAGGAGCCGTATCGGATCATCGACGGAGAGCCCGTTGCCGAGGGTCGCGCTGGAGGCCGCCGTGAGGCGCAGGGTGTCGGCCGAGAGCGTGTACTGGCCCGCGTAGTCGGGGTCGAGGATCAGCGCGAGCTGCCCGGGCGCGAGCACCGTCGAGCCGCCGTCGAGGGCCGCGAGCTCGTCGGTGGAGTCGCCGTCGTCGAGGACGAAGCCGGCGAGGTCCACCGCGCCGAGGCCGACGTTGAGGAGCTCCACGAACTCGCCCGTCGACTCGTCGAGGGGGTTGGCCATGACCTCGTTGATGACGATGGCGACGTCCGAGGTCGGCGCCGGCGGGGCCGCGGCGCAGTTGGGGGCGCCGAGGGACATCCCGCACGGGCTGGCGACCCAGTTCGTCGCCAGGTCTCCGTCGTCGAGGTTGTCCTTCTCGACGCTGACGCCGTTTCCGGGGTTGAAGGGGTGGGTGTAGGTGTCCGCCGGGGCCGGCGCGCCCGGCGCGGTCAGGGTCAGGGGATCGCCGGTGGAGAGCCCGTTGCCGAGGGCCGAGTCGCCGACCGTGAGCAGGACCGTTCCGTCGGGGATGGCGTAGTCGCCCGGGTAGTCGGGGTCGACGATGACCGCGTAGGCGCCCGCCGCGAGGGTCGTCCCGCCGCCCTGCCAGCCGACGAGCGTGTCGCTGGCGTCGCCGTCGTCGAGGACCCAGCCTGCCAGGTCGACCGCCGCGGCCCCGCCGTTGAAGAGCTCGACCACCTCGCCGGTGCTCTCGACGATCGGGTTGGCCAGGACCTCGCTGATGACGACGCCGTCGGCCGTCGTGGGGGCCGGGCGCTCCAGCGGGCCGAGGTCCGGCGCGCCGCCCTGGGGACGCGCGACGCCCACCAGGTCGTGGTCCGGGGCCCAGGTGGGGTCGGCGGCGTCGCGGGCCGGGGAGTCGTCGGCGAGGCGGAAGTCGCCCTCGGAGGGCAGGACCAGGCGCGGGTCCTTGCGGACGTCGTCGGGGGCTGGCGCGGCGACGCCGGTGTAGTCGGCGAAGTTGCCCCAGACGAGGTCGCGGGCGTGGCTGCAGGCCCCGTCGCAGCGGAGCCCCTCGCCGTTCGAGGTGACGATGGAGTTCACGAGGGTCCCGGTGGTCCCGCCGGCGAAGTGGACCCCGGCGGCGGCGGGGTTGGCCCCGAAGCCGTTTCCGATGACGAGCGCGTGGGCGACCGTCGCGCCGCTGACCTGGTCGCCGGACAGCACGATCCCGGCCCCGGCGTTGAAGGCGATGACGACGTTCGTGACGGCCGTGTCGTGGGCGCCGTCGAGGCCGAGGCCCACGCCGCAGTCGCGGACGGTCACGGCGTCGATCGTCGCCCCCGAGCCGACCACGCGGACGCCGTAGCCACCGAAGCCCGTGACGGTGACGCGCTCGAGGCGCGCGCTGCTCTCGACCAGGGTGACGCCGTCGGCGTCGGGGTCGGACGCCGCGCCCGAGACGACCAGGTCGGCGATGGTCGAGCCCGCCGCCGCGTCGGTCGTGATGGTCCCGCGCAGGGTCGTCGCGCCGGGCGCCTCGCCGCGGACGGTGACGTGGGGCGGGACGACGATGTCCTCGGTGTGGGTGCCGGCCGCGAGCACGATGACGGCGCCGTCGTCGGCGCCGTCGATGGCCGCCTGGATGGAGCCGCCCACCGCGACGGTGGTGGTCAGCGAGAGCGACCGCAGGTCCGGGGGCGTCGGGTCGGAGGGGCCGGTGCAGCCCGCGCCGACGAGGGCCAACGACGACAGGGCGAGCGCGCAGAGATGGAGCTTCATGGGATGGAGGATCCGTTCCCCGTCCGGCGGTGTAAAGGTCAAACTTTTTCGAGGACTTGATTCGCTCGGACGGCCGGCGGACGCTTGATCCACGTCATCGTCTCTCGGCGTCAGAGGGCGTCGACCTGTCGTGGATCAAGTGTTGATCAACGTCGAGCGACGGCCGCTCGACCCTCGGGGGTGACCCGCTTCGCGCCAGGGCCGTTGACCCGCGTCACCCAGCCGTCCTCCGGGTCCTCGACCTCGAAGATCATGGTCTTCCCGTCACCCCAGAAGGCGCCGCCCTCGCCGCTGGCCTCGGGGATCGCCGCGAGCCCGAGCGTGGCCGCGAGCTCGGCTCCGTGGCGGCCGGCGCGGACGACCGAGCGGTCGCGGAAGCCCGCGCTGAAGTGCAGATCGACCAGCAGGAGCTGCGCCACGAGGGCGTCGCCGTCAGCGGTGATCGGGCGGGCGCGTGGGTCCGTCACCATGCTCTGCACCCAGCCCCGCCCGCCGCGGCCGAGGAAGAAGAAGACGTCGCCGGAGTAGGCGACCGGCACGAGCTGCTCGGCTTCGAGCCCTGCTCCGCCTCGTTCGCCGATGCCACCCGAGAGCATCGCCCAGGCCCCGAGGCCGATGTTCTCGTCGGCCACGACGCCCCCGTAGCGCGCGTCGAAGGCGATGAGCTCGGGGTGCGCCTCGTATCCGGCCTCCGCGAGCGCCGCGCGGAGCTTCGCCTCGTCGCCGACCCGGAGCGGATCGACGCGGCCCTTCAGCTTCGCGAGGTGCCGCGCGGCCAGCGCGCCGATGAACGGCGTCAGGTCCTTCGGCTTCCGCTGGCGTGGCGCGACGCTCTTCTTCCGCCTGGGCTTCGGCTTCTTCTTCACCGCCTCGTACGCCTCGGCGAGGGCGCGCTCGTGGAACGCCTCGACGTCGGCGTAGACGGCGAGCTGGTCCTCGACGCTCTTGCCCTTGGGGAGGCTGCTCGTGATCGTGTACTTCGCGGCGTCGCCGATGCTGCGGTCGCCGTCCTGCCAGCCGCGCCCGCGGGTCGCCTGCCAGCACAGGTTCCCGATCGCCGTCCCGCCCCACGCGACGGGGCCGTGGCGCGAGGCGTGCTCGTAGCCGTGGACGGTCGTCGCGGCGGTCGAGAGCTCCTCTCGCGGGACGTCTTCGCCGGCGACCCAGCGGGTCACGAGGTCGAGGCCATCGCGGAGCGGCGCGGGCCAGCCCTCGGGGCCGCCGACCCGCTCGACGGCGTATCGGACGAGGGCGAGGTTTGCGGCGACGTGGGCTTCGTGGTTCTTTCTCATGCTCTCGGTATAGCGCGTCATCCGGCGGAGTCGATGGCGCGCGTCACGGATGGATGATGATGCAAGAAACGCGTAGCCCACGACGTCCCCGCGCTTCGCTGCTCGCCGCGCTCCTGCTGGTCCTCGGCGCCTGCGAGAGCAGCGGCAGCGCCGGCCCCTGCCCGGAGCCGGGCTCCTGCGGCGAGAGCCCGATCGGCAGCTGGACGCGGATGCCGTGCGGGACGTTCTCGTCTTTCATCTACACCGAGTCGGTCACCAGCGGCGGCCAGACGACGACCACGACCTGCGTGCTGAACCTCGACGACGTCGACATCGTGACCACCGGCTCCCTCGACGTGGAGGCCGGAGGCCGCTACGTCCTGGTGTCGCGCGCCTCGGGGACCTGGAGCGGCCTCGTCGAGCCCGGCTGCGTCGAGCCCCTCGGGACCACCTGCGCGGAGCTGAGCGTCTTCGACAACCAGGGGGCGACGGGTTGCGCCGAGACCGCCGAGGGCTGCCGCTGCGACGGGGCCTACGACCGCAACGACGACAGCACCGGCGACTGGCAGATCGGCAGCGGCTCCATCTCGTTCACCAGCGACGACGACAACTCCACCGTGTCCGGGTCCTACTGCTCGGACGGGATCTTCCTGCGGATCGGCGACGGCGACGCCAAGCGCCTCTACCGCGCGAAGTAGGACCGGTCGGGCGGCGACCGACCGCAGGCCACGAGCATCTGGCCGATCCTGTCGGCGTAGACACTCCCGTCGGCCTCCTGGCGACGCCCGCCGCGCCGGCGGGACGGTCCCTCCGCTCGGCTCGTCACTGCGAGAACATCGCCCACAGCATGTCCAGCCCCGGCTTGCCCTTCGTCGCGGTCCCTCGGGCGGCGGAGATCGCGTGGTGGGCGACGTAGAGCTCGCGCTGGAGGTGCTCGAGGGCGGCCTGGTCGCCGGACTTCGACGCGCTGTTGACCCAACCTTCGATGCGGTCCCGCGCGCGTTCGTCGAGCGTCCGGTGGGCGTTCCATGCGGTGAGCGTCGCGCCGGGGGCGAGGCGCGCGTGGCCGAGCCCGGGGCGGTCGAGCACGAGGGGGCGCTCGGCGGCCTCGGGCACCGTGATCAGGTCCAGGCGCCGGAGCGCGACGACGTCGCCCGACTTCAGGGGGACGGTCTGGCCGCCCCGGTGAAGCGTCGCGCCCTCGGGTGCGTCGGCGGCGACCTCGACGAGCCAGCGCACCTCGCGCGCCCAGGCGCCGGCGTCGGCGGTCTTCAGCTCGCGCCGGAGCAGCTTGGCGAAGTCGTCGGGGACCTCGACCTCGACCCGATCGCCACCCGGGCGCATCGCCTTGCTCATCCAGGGGCGGAAGCGCACCGGGCCGGCCTCAAAGGTGGTGCGCTCGATGGCGTGGACGACCCGGGCGTGGCGCTCGAGCTCGGCGTAGAGCCCGGCGAGCGCCCGGGCGTCGGTCGTCGAGGGCGTCGGGCGGGCCGCCAGCTCGGAGCTCGCGCGGAACACCAGGCCGACCAGCCAACCGTCTCGGATCCAGTCTCGCTCGGCGGCGCGGAGCGCGGTCGTCAGCTCGCTGAGCGTCGGCGACCCGCCCGCCGTGAGGTGCGCGCGCACCAGCGTCGACATCGGCTCGACCCAGCGCTCGCGCAGGGCGTGCGGGGCCGGCTCCGACAGCGCCTTCAGCTCGGTGGAGTGGTCTCCAGGCGTGGCCTCCAGGCCGACGACCGCGCGCACGAAGCGGCGCCAGGGGCTCTGCCCGTAGCGATGGGACAGGGTGCGCCGGACGGCGTCGCGGGCGTCCACCCCGTCGAAGAGCGAGATGGGGGCCAGGGTCGTTCGGACGGTCTCGGTCAGCGGGGCGCTGGGCGTCGGCTGGGGCAGGCCGCTCGGCGTGGCGTCGGGCGGCGGTGAGGCCTCGGACTCCTGGCACCCGCCGCCGAAGGCCACGATGAGGACCGCCGCGAGCCGCGCCGTCCGACGGGACCAGCGGCCCGCCACGACGCGCTCGCCGCGGCGGAGCCTCCACAGCAGCACCACCGCGAGCAGTCCCGCCGCCGTCCAGAACCACCAGGACCGTAGGACGCTCACGCCGTCCTCCGGGGCTCGGGGGTGCGGGGAGGTGACGTGACGATGGGCCCGAGGCGGGTCTCGGCCGTGCCGAAGGCCTTGTGCCTGCAGGCGTTGCCGTTTCTGGACTGGAGCCAGCACTCGCGCCCGTCGGCGCAGGAGGCGTCGCCCGGCTGGCGGAACTTCTCGAAGCCGCGGCGCCACAGGTCCGAGAGGCGGTGCTCGCGGACGTTGCCGGCGCTCTCGGCGGGGTCCGTCGTCGTGCACGGCATGACCTCGCCGGTGGGCCCGACGACGCAGGTGATCCGGCCCGCTCCGCAGAGGAACGGCGTGTCGCGATAGTGGGCGTCGTCGGCGCCGGCGCTGCCCCACTCGTTGTCGAGCTCGACGCGGGTGAAGGCGCGGGCGCGGCGGGCGAAGGCGGCGACGCGCGCCAGCTGACCGTCGGTCGGGAAGAGCGCGCGGTGCTCGGCGCCGCGGCCCTCCGGCGCGAACAGGTGGAGGCCCCAGCCGTCGGCCGCCGATCCCAGGACGTCGGGCAGCATGGCGGCGACGTGGTCCGCGTTGGCCCGGGTGACCGTCGTGCCGACGATGACCTCCGGGCAGCCGACCTCCTTGAGGACCTCGATGGCGCGGAGGGCCTCGCGAAAGCTCCCGGCGCGGCCCCGGAAGCCGTCGTGGAGCGCCTCGGGCCCGTCGACGCTGATGGCCGCCATCACCGGCGTGTGGCGGGCGAGGAGCTCGCGAAAGCGCGGCACCAGCCGGCCGTGGGAGTGGAGCGCCCAGCGGATCCCGCGGTCGCTGAGGTAGGCGATGAGCTCCGGCAGGTCCTTGCGGAGGAAGAGCTCGCCCCCCGCGAGCACGATGTCCTCGCAGCCGAGGGCGACGAGCTCGTCGATGACGCGGGCCTTCGCCTCGGCGGTCGTCAGCTCGTCGGCACCGCGCCGGCCCGCGCGGGAGTAGCAGTGCGGGCAGGTCAGCTCGCACGCCGCGGTCACCAGCCACTGGACGGCGACCGGCGCGCGGACCCGGCCGAGGCGGTGGAGCAGGCGCGTCTCCACCTCCCAGATGGCGGCGGCGTGGCGGGCGTAGACGCGGTGAAGGATCCCCACGGGGTGACCTCCTGTGGCGGCGGGGCGGGTTGCACCCGTGAGGATACGTCGGGCGCGGCCATCCAATCGTAACGATTGGGTAAAGGGTTCGGTGCACCAGAGCGTGACGTCGCGGTGCTCGGGCCGCAGCGCCCGGTGGTCGCTCAGGTGAGCTTCAGGAGCTCGCTGACCATGCGGTGGGTCAGGCCCCAGATGGTCCGGTCCCGCCAGCGCCACGCCGCGAAGCGCCAGGGGACGCCGAGGATTCGGTGGCGGTGGCGGTGGCGGTGGGCGCGCCCGCGGAGCGCCTCGAGCGGGATCCACAGCGCGTGGGCGACCTCGTCGGGCGCCAGGTCGAGCGGAGCGTCGCCGGCGACGGTGAAGACGATCGGGTGGACGGCCATGGGCCGGCGCCCGTCGTGGGTCATCGCGAGGACCGTCGACAGGCGGCCGGCGCGCGCGGCGACGGCGTCGAGGTCGAGGCCGACCTCCTCGCGGGTCTCGCGGGTAGCCGTCGCGATGACGTCGGCGTCTTCGGCGTGGGCCCGACCACCCGGGAAGGCCATGTTGCCCGACCAGGGATCGCCCCGGCGCTTCACGCGCTCGATGAAGAGGAGCTCGACACCGCCGACGCCCCCGCGCAGGTCGCGCGCCACGACAGCGACGGCGGCCTGGACCATGCGCCGCTCACCGAGGAGCCGCCTGGGTCGATGGCGCTCGAGGGCGCCCGCGATGTCCGACGCCCCGAGCGGCCCCTTCGGCGGACCGCTCATGGTCGCCCGGCGGAGGTGCGGTGAAGGTGGGGGGTAGCTGGCGCGAGCATCGCTCGATGCTGGCACGAGACCTGCTCGCCGTCCAAGAGCGGCGGGGGCCGTCCCGGTTCGGCCACCCGTCCGGTTTTGCAGAACCTGCAAGAATACATCGAGTGATCGCATTTCGGGCCGCTTGGTCGGAATGATTACAGGCACTTTTGTCTCTAAAGCTCCATCTCGGATCGGTCGTCCCTGGTCTTTGCATGTCGCTCGCCCGTTGCGCGAGACGACCACTGGTGAGCGCCGCGACCTCAGCCGTGCGGGTGGAGGTCACGGCGCGCGCCGCTCGTGGACCGCGTGTCGGTCCGGGGCCCCATCCATAGAGGTATCGCCGCACGACCCGAGCCACCGGGACGGCGGTGAGGTGTGCCACCTGTCGTGCCCCGAGGGGCCAGCTCTGGAGGAGTGGATGTCCTGGTTCAAGAACCTGGCCGTGAGGACCCGGCTGCTCGCCGTCTTCGGTCTCGTCGCCCTGCTCGGGGCGGGTGTCGGTCTCGTCGGTACGATCCAGCTGCACGCGCTCGAGGCCGCGGACCAGGCGCTCTATTCGCGTGGGCTCGCGCCCACCGCCGAGCTCGTTGATCTGACCGGGGCGTTCCAGCGCTATCGGCTGCACGTGACCGAGGCCCTGCTCCAGGACGATCCGGCGAGACGCAAGGTGACGGCCGACGAGGCGAGGTCGATCCGAGACGGGATCGCCGAGCACCTCGACGATTACGCCGCGCACCTCGAGCTCGACCGGGACCGGGACGAGGTCGCGGCCCTGCGCCATGAGCTCCAGGCGGTCTATCGGCTCAACGACGAGGCCCTGACCCTGGCGCTCGCCGGGCAGGACGCCGCCGCGCGCAAGCAGCTCATCGAGCGCGGGGAGTCGCCGGTCACCGCCGTCCGGGACCGGCTCGAGGGCATGGTGTCGCGCCGGATCGAGGTCGGAAAGTCGCTGTCCGCGGACAACGGCGCCCTCGCGTCGAGCGGGACCGCGCTGATGTGGATCCTCATCGCGTTGGGGCTCGTCGCGAGCGTCGTCTTCGGCCTGCTCACCGCGCGCAGCATCGCCCGTCCCCTGGAGCGGATGGCGCGGGTCGCCGACAAGCTCGCCCTCGGTGACGTCGATCAGCGTGTGGACGTCGACAGCGACGACGAGGTCGGCCGCCTCGGGCGCGCGCTGGCCAAGGTCATCGCGAACCTGCGCGTGCTCGCCCACGCCGCCCAGCGGGTCGCCTCGGGCGATCTGAGCGTCGCCGTGGAGGCCCGGAGCGAGGCCGACGTGCTGGCGAAGAACCTCGGCGCGGTCGTCGACAACGTCGGGAGCCTCATCCGCGAGATGGAGCGGATGAGCGCGGAGCACGACGCGGGCGACATCGACGTCGCGATACCGGTCGACCGCTTCGAGGGGGCCTACGCCGAGATGGCCAGGGGCGTGAACGCCATGGTGCAGGGGCACATCGCGGTGAAGAAGAAGGCGATGGCCTGCGTGGAGCAGTTCGGCCGCGGCAACCTCGACGCGGAGCTCGAGCGCTTCCCCGGCAAGAAGGTCTTCATCAACGACACGATCGAGAAGGTGCGCGGGAACCTGAAGGGCTTCATCCGCGAGATGAACCGGATGAGCGCCGAGCACGACGCCGGCGACATCGACGTGGTCATGCCGGTCGCCGAGTTCGAGGGCGCCTACCGGACGATGGCCGAGGGCGTCAACGCGATGGTGCTCGGCCACATCGCGGTGAAGAAGAAGGCGATGGCCTGCGTGGCGGAGTTCGGACGCGGCAACTTCGACGCCGCGCTCGAGCGGTTCCCGGGCAAGAAGGCCTTCATCAACGAGACGATCGAGAACGTCCGCAAGAACCTCAAGGACATGACCGCGGAGCTGACGAGCCTCATCGAGGCCGCCCAGGGCGGGCAGCTCGACCACCGCGGCGACGCGCGTGCCTTCGACGGGGACTGGCGGCGCATCGTGAGCGGCGTCAACACGCTCCTCGACGCCGTCATCGGGCCGCTCAACGTCGCGGCGCAGTACGTCGACCGGATCTCGAAGGGGGACGTCCCGCCGCCGATCACCGACGCGTACCGGGGCGACTTCAACACCATCAAGAACAACCTCAACCTGCTCATCGAGGCGATGGGCAACGTGACCCAGGCGGCCAGGGAGATCGCCGGCGGCAACCTCCAGGTGGAGGTCCGCGAGCGCTCGGTCCACGACGAGCTGATGCGCTCCTTCGCCCGGATGGTGAAGCAGCTCCGCGACGTCGTGGCGGACGTCGGCGCCGCGGCCGACCAGGTCGCCATGGGCAGTGACCACCTGAGCTCGGCGAGCGGAGAGATGTCCCAGGGGGCGACCGAGCAGGCGGCCTCCATCGAGGAGGTCTCGAGCTCGATGGAGCAGATGAGCGCCAACATCCGCCAGAACGCCGACAACGCCGGTCAGACCGAGAAGATCGCGACCATGACCGCCACCGCCGCCGAGGAGGGGGGCCAGGCCGTGGCGCAGACGGTGGAGGCCATGCGGCAGATCGCCGGCAAGATCTCGATCATCGAGGAGATCGCCCGGCAGACGAACCTGCTCGCGCTGAACGCGGCCATCGAGGCGGCGCGGGCGGGCGAGCACGGCAAGGGCTTCGCGGTCGTCGCCTCGGAGGTCCGGAAGCTCGCCGAGCGGAGTCAGCGCGCGGCCGGCGAGATCACGGAGCTCTCGTCGTCGAGCGTCGAGGTCGCGGAGAAGACCGGCGGGCTCCTCGCCCGGATCCTGCCCGACGTGCGGCGGACCGCCGAGCTCGTCCAGGAGATCAGCGCCGCGTCGAAGGAGCAGGACAGCGGGGCGGCCCAGATCAACAAGGCCATCCAGCAGCTCGACCAGGTGATCCAGCAGAACGCCTCGGGCGCCGAGGAGATGTCCTCGACCTCCGAGGAGCTCGCCGCTCAGGCGCGCCAGCTGCAGGACTCGATGAGCTTCTTCTCGGTCGACGCCCGCACGACGGCGAGCGCCTCGGCGAGCCGCGTCGCGCCGCCGTCGCGCTTCGCGATGCCGCGGCCGAAGCGGGCCCCGACCCGGCGGACCGAGCGGGTCAAGCCCGAGGGCAAGTCCGCGATGGGGGCGCCGCCCGCGGGCGTGGACCTCGAGCTCGCCGACGCCAACGACGACGGGGAGTTCCAGCGCTACTGATGAGACGAGGCGAGGCGCCGTCCTCCGGGCTGTCGGCTCGGGAGACGGCGTCCGTCGTCGCCCGGTCAGGCCACCGCCGCTCCGAGGGTGATGGCACCCCCGACCACGAACAGCGTCCCGAAGATGTGCTTGTTGTAGCGGGCGAGCCACAGCGGCAGATAGATGTCGAAGTTGTCCCGGCGGTCCTCGGTGTAGCGCGCCGCGACCGCGGTGAGCGGGCACTTCATGCCGTTGAGCAGCAGGATCACCACCTCGACGCCCACGGCGGCCGCGAGCCACGCGGCGGCGCGGAGGTGGCCCGCCAGCGCCGCGACGGGCAGGGCGATGATGCAGCCGGCGAAGAACGCCCACGCCGCGGTGTGGATGAGCTTGACCAGCACGAGCTTGCCGCCGTCGTCCACGCGACCCTCCGGTCGGGAGAGCGGCCACGCCCGTCAACGGGCACCGGGTCGTGATCGCTCGCGTTGGCCCGAGCGTGCACCTCGCGGGCCGCGTCCCGCAACACGATGTTGAGCGCGTCGTCGCGACGAGCGCGACCACGGCGCACACCCGTCCTGTCGGAGCCATGGGGTGCGCCGTGCGCGTCGAGGCGAGCCGCGGATCAGCGTCGCTTGTGCTTCACGAGCGATTGGTACTCCCGAATCATCTTCTCGAGCGCCCGACCGTGCTCCCGGGCCGCGGCCGGGTCCTGACGCCGCTGCTGCCACGCCGCCTCGCGCGCGAGCTGGAGGTGGTCGTCCAGCTCGCGCGGGTCGAGCTCGCCGGCCTCGATGGCCGCGATGACCGCGCAGCCCGGCTCGCCCTGGTGGGTGCAGTCGGCGAACCGGCAGCCCCGAGCGAGGGCGCCGACGGCGTCGACGGGCTCGCCGGCGTCGTCACCCACCCACAGCGCCAGCTCCCGGATCCCGGGCGTGTCGATGAGGAGCGCTCCCGAGGGGAGGGCCACCAGCTCGCGGTGGGTGGTCGTGTGGCGGCCGGTCTCGTCGGAGGCGCGGATGTCGGAGGTCGCGAGCCGCGCCTCGCCCAGGAGGCGGTTGACGAGGGTCGACTTCCCGACCCCCGACGAGCCCACCAGGACGACCGTCGAGCCAGGCAGCAGCTCGGCGGACAGGGTGTCCACGCCGGTCCCGTCGAGGGCGCTCGTGGTGACCACGCGCAGACCCCGCGGGACCCGGGCGCGGAGCTCGGCGAGCGCGTCCTCGTCGAGGAGGTCCGCCTTGTTCAGGACGACCACCGGCTCGGCCCCACCGGAGGCGACGGCGGCGCGGTAGCGCTGGAGGCGTCCGGGGCTGAAGTCCGCGTTCGCCGACGTCACGATGAAGACCACGTCGACGTTGGCCGCGAGGACCTGGGGTGCCGCGGCGCGGCCCGAGGCCTGCCGGGTGAGGGCGGTCGAGCGCGGCAGCAGCGCCTCGATGGTCGCCGGGTCGCCCGGCTCGGGGCCGGGCGCGAGGGCCACCCAGTCGCCGACCGCGGGCAGGTCGCGCGCGTCGCGCGCCGCGTGCCGGAGGCGGCCGGGCAGGCGCGCCGTGCGCTCGCCGTCGGCGGTCAGACAGACGAAGGCGCCGCGGTGGGCGATGGCCACGCGGGCGGGGGACAGGGCGTCATCGCCCAGCTGGGCGAAGCTCTGATGGAGGAAGGGGGTGAACCCGAGAGAGGTCAGGGTGTCGAAGGACAATGTCGTGCTCCGAGGGCGACGGATCAGGGTCGCGCGGACACACGTCAGCGGCGCTCCCGACGGGGCGTCGGGGCTGGGCTACACGGGGTCCACGCGGTCTGCGCCGTCCCGGGGCGCGCTGGGAGGGTGGCCGCGTCGGCGGCCGGGTGATTCAGCGCGTGGGTGTGGGGACGGCGCGAACGGCGCAGCGACGGGGCACGGCAAGCATCGAACAATCTCCCTGGGTCGCGGGTCTCGTGACGCCCGAAAGCTGCCCGGCTCCGCGCCCCGGGTCAAGCCCGGGACACGGTCCGCGGCGACCCGCCGCAGGCGAACCCCAGCTACCAGTCGAGCGCGAGGCAGCTGGGCCGAGGCGGCGGCTCAGGCCAGCGGGACGGCGACGGTGGTGAGGCCGGCGACGAGCCAGGCGCCGTCGACCCAGACCTCGTAGAAGGCGCGGGAGCGGGAGGCGCGGCAGGCGGCGAGGTAGGCGAGGGTCGCGGCGACGCCGGCGCCGACGCTCCCCGGGTACCACGTGGGGTGTAAGGTAAATAGGTTTTGCATTGTCTCCGGAAGCGTAAAGTCTTTTTGCGTCTTTGTCTGGGGGACGAAACGCGCCTGGGCGGCTCGTGGCGTGGCTCTCCGCTCCGTGGCGCGCGTCGGCACGCGACTTGCTCTTCTCGGACTCGACTCGAACATCCCAGCCAGGAGCTCGCCGTGCGCCTCACCGCCGCCCGCCTCACCGGCGCCCTCGCCGCCCTCACCCTTCCCCTGCTCGCCTGTGCGGGCGACGTCGCCACGACGACCTCGGGCGCGGTCACACAGCTCGATCCGACCGTCGTCGACCCCATCGGCACGGACCCCGCCGCCACGGATCCGAACGAGAGTTCGAGCGAGCCGAACCGCGACCCAGCTCAGCCCACCGCGTGGTCGGGCTCGGACTTCGTCGTCCACGAGTGGGGCACCTACACCTCGCTCCAGACCTCCGACGGCGTCACGCTCCCCGGCCTCCACCACGAGGAGGAGCCGCTCCCGTCCTTCGTTTCCCATCGCTGCCTCGGCTGCGAGCCCAAGTCCGTCGAGGTGCTCCCCGAGGAGGTGACCCAGAAGCTCGAGACACCTGTAATCTATTTTTACAGTGACAAGCGCGTTGACGTCCGCGTCGACGTCGACTTCCCGCGCGGCGTCATCAGCGAGTACTACCCGGCCCCGACGACGTTCTCGCCGCCCATCGGCGAGCTCGCCGCCCTGGCCGACACGGCGATGAGCTGGTCGGTCACGGTCGATCCGGAGATCGCGCCGAAGGCCTTCCCGCCGGTCGGCGAGGACGACATCTGGGCCCCGTCGCGGCGGACGGCGGCGACCCCCATCGTCCGGGGCGAGGAGCACGAGCGCTTCATCTTCTACCGCGGGCTCGGGCGCTTCGAGATGCCGTTCGTCGTGACCTCGGGTGAGCCGACCGCGGCCGCGGCGCAGGGGACGTTGACCCTCGCGAACGGCGGTGATGTGGCGGTGCCGTGGGCCCTCGTGATGGACCGCGACGCCGAGGGCGGTGGTCTGACGTTGGTCACGGCTGGTATCGCCGCCGGCGCGAAGGCGACGGTCCCGGTCCCCGAGCGGACCCTGGATGGGGCGTCGTTCCGGGCGGCGGCGCGGGACGCGCTCGTGGACGCGCTGGTCGGCAGCGGGCTCTACGAGGACGAGTCGGTCGCGATGGTCGACACCTGGGAGAAGAGCTGGCTCGACTCGACCGGGCTCCGCGTCCTCTACGTGGCGCCGCGGTCCTGGACCGACGCGCTGCTGCCCATCACTGTCACGCCCGCGCCCGACCAGCTCGAGCGTACCCTCGTCGGGCGCGTCGAGGTCATGACCCGCGCCGACGAGCTGGCGCTCCTCGCCGAGGTCGACGCCCTCGAGCCCGCCGGGGCCGACCTCACGCCCTGCCTCGACGCGCTGTATGCCCACCACGGTCGGCTGATGGAGGCCCGCCTCCGCGCCGCGCGCCGCCGGAACGCCGAGACGCAGCGCCAGGACCGCGAGCCGCTCCTCGACGCCCTGATCCAGCAGGCGAGCGGACCCTACTTCGGCCTCAGCGTCCCGGGCGCGCCCTGAGCCCGGGCTCGTCGCCGGGGAGCGCCATCGTCGGAGCGGCCCTCGGATCGCGGGCGCCGTGACGATGCCGGCGATGACGCGGACGTCGCCGGCGGCGCACCTCGGGTGGCGCCGCCTCGGTCGCTCACGCGATCGGCCTCACTCGTCGAAGTCGCGGGCGGCGGCTCGCAGGTCGAAGTCCTCGGGGGCCCAATCGCCAAGCCACTCGGCGCGGTCGGGGTCGAGGTCGGGATCGGCGACGACCGCCACGAGGTGGTCGTAGATCCACGGGCCGCCCGAGTCCTCCGGTGGGAACGCGCGCTCGCCGGCGAGCAGCTCGCGCTGGCGCCCTTCGGCCCGCTCGACGCCCACCATCGATACCGTCAGGACCCAGTCGTCGCCGAAGTCGTAGCGGTACTTGCAGCGACGGCGGCGGCGGTCCTTGAAGTACGCGAACAGCGGGACCAATTCGGCGTCGGGCTGCGGCTCGTCGTCCCACCAGGCGCCGTCGACCACCGCCGCGGCCAGGATCTCCGGGCTCCTGGCCGACCCGCGGAAGAACTCGAAGAGGTGCGCGTCGTCCCAGCCCACCGCTGCCTGGATCGCCCGGTGGAGGCCGTCGAAGCTGTCGTTCGTCCCGATCGCGAAGCGGCGCCAGATCCGTGGCTCCACGCCGTCGAGGGACACCTCGAAGACGTAGCGCTCGTCGGGGTCGAACGGCGACTCGCCGTACTCGTCGGTCCACGCCTCCAGCGTCACGCTCACCGGGAGGAGGCGAGCCGCGACGAGCTGGTTGGCCTTCAGGGCGCGGGGATTCCGCGTGGTGCCCCCGCCAGCGACCACGACGAGGAGCCCGCCGAGATGCGAGGCGGCGATCTGCGCGAGCGTCATGAGCTGGGCTTCGTCCTCCTCGAGGAGCCCGCCGAGCGCGCCCTCGGCGCCGTGGGCGATGAGCCCCGCCGTGCCGTCCCCGAGCGGATCGCAGGTCAGGTGCTCGACGGCCTCGAGGGTTCGGGCGCCGCGGACGGCATCCGTCTTGCGCGCCTTGACCACGACCGCGATCAGATCGGCGCCCCCGCGGCGTCTCGAGTCGGCCACGACCTCCGGCGCCCCGGTCGCGGTGGATTCCGCGAGGAGGGACAAGGGGATCTGGTCCATGAAGGCCACGTGGTCGAAGTCGAACAGCGGTTCGAGCGACCGCCAGCCCTCGGAGACGTGGACGGCGACCTCGACGCTGCGCGCCCCGACCTGCACCGAGCCGCTGCGGGGTAACGTCGTCGGGTCTGGCCCCGCCTCCTCGATGAACGCCGTGACCGCCAGCACCGCGGTCGCCAGCGCGTCCGCCTCGGCGTCCGTCAGCTCCTCGCCGGAGTCGCCGTCGAAGGCGAGGAACCACGGGACGAGCCCGGCGATCTCCGTGTAGCCGGCGTCCTCGACCGCGTCGATGAGCTCCAGCGGCGCGTCGCGGACGGGCTCGAGGTTGAGCGCGATACACGGGAACGCCGAGCCCGGCCCGCCTATCTCGGCCGCGTCGCGGATCGCCTCGATGTCCTCGAGGCGGTGGTAGAGGACCAGGCCGAAGGACTCGCCTGCCGCGCCCAGGACCACCGCGAAGCGCGGCGTGCCGGCGGCGTGGGGGTCGCGGATCTCGAAGGTGACCTCGTCGTCCACGATCAGCCACGGAGCCTGCCGCGCGAAGCGCTCGGCCGCGTCCATCAAGGCCGGCAGGCTGGTCTCGGGCGCCCCGATCGGGTGCTCCAGCAGCTCGTCGTCTTCGAGCCCCTCGCCGAGGAGCTGGAGTGGCAAGGCGTCGGGCTCGACGATCACCGCGATCTTCTCCGCGGTCGCGATCGCGATGACGGCGAGCTTCAGCGCGGAGCTCGGGACGAGCAGCTCCTCCGGGACGTGGGGGCGGCGCGTGGGGATCTTCGGATCGAACATCGCCGTGCGCAGGCCGGCCGCGACGGCGTCGGGGGCCAGCGGCCGGACGCCCAGCTCCACCCCCCGCGGGCCGCGCTCGTCGAGGACCACGAGCATGTCGAGGCACCCGCTCGGGTCGACCTCCGGAGCGGCGGGGAGGACGGCGAGCGCCCAGGTCCCGCCCCGGGTCGGGGGCTCGATGCTCTGTTCCTTGCGCTTCTGCCGCTTCTTAGCCTTCGCCACGATCGCCTCCACGAGAGCTCTCGCGGGGGCGATACCAGATCGGGCGGCCGGCCGTCACCTCGATGATGCCTCGGACCCTGACCTGGGAGGCTCACGCGGAACGCGGAGGGAGCGGCGACCGGGGGCCGCCGCTCCCATCACGGCGTCAGACGGCGCCCTGGTCGACCATGGAGTCGGCGACCTTGAGGAAGCCGGCCACGTTGGCCCCCTGCAGGTAGTCGCCGGGGTTGCCGCAGCGCTCGGCGGCGTCCCAGGCCATCTCGTGGATCTCGCGCATGATGCGGTGGAGCTCGCTGTCCACGCGCTCGGCGGTCCAGCTCTGGTTGGTGCGGTTCTGCGCCATCTCGAGACCCGAGGTCCCGACGCCGCCGGCGTTCGACGCCTTGCCCGGCGCGTAGACGACCTTGCCCTGGCGCAGGATGCGCACGGCCTCGGGCGTCGTCGGCATGTTGGCGCCCTCGGCGACGTACTTGCAGCCGTTTTCGACCAGGCGCTTGGCGTCGTCCGCCTCGAGCTCGTTCTGGATGGCGCACGGCAGCGCCACGTCGACCGGGACCTCCCAGGGGCGCTTGCCGGCGTGGAACTCGACGCCGTACTTCTCGGCGTACGGGGCGACGACGTCCATCCCGCTCGCGCGGAGCTCGAGCATGTAGTCGATCTTCTCGCCGCTGACGCCCTCGGGGTCGTAGACGTAGCCGTCGGGGCCGGACAGGGTCACGACCTTGGCGCCCAGCTCGGCGGCCTTCTTGGCGGCGCCCCAGGCGACGTTGCCGAAGCCGCTGACCGCGACGCGCTTGCCGTCGAAGTCCTCGCCGCGGCGCTTCAGCATCTCCTGGGCGAAGTAGACCAGGCCGTAGCCGGTGGCCTCGGGGCGCAGGCGCGAGCCGCCCCAGTTGAGCCCCTTGCCGGTGAGCACGCCCGAGAAGGTCTCGGTGAGGCGCTTGTACTGGCCGAAGAGGTAGCCGATCTCGCGCGCGCCGACGCCGATGTCGCCGGCCGGCACGTCGACGTCGGCGCCGATGTACCGGTAGAGCGAGGTCATGAACGCGTGGCAGAAGCGCTCGATCTCGCGGTCGCTCGCCCCGCGGGGCGAGAAGTCCGAGCCGCCCTTGCCGCCGCCCATCGGGAGCCCCGTGAGCGCGTTCTTGAAGGTCTGCTCGAAGCCGAGGAACTTCAGCCCGCTGAGCGTGACCGAGCTGTGGAAGCGGAGGCCCCCCTTGAACGGGCCGATGGCGTTGTTGAACTGGACCCGCCAGCCACGGTTGACGCGGATCCGGCCGGCGTCGTCGTGCCAGACGACGCGGAAGGCGTGGACGCGCTGCGGCTCCACGAGGCGCTCGAGCACCGACTCCTCCTCGTAGAGGGTGGTCTGCTCGAGGACCGGCGTGATCGTCTCGAAGACCTCCTGAACCGCCTGGAGGAACTCCACCTCCCACGGGACGCGATCCGCGAGCTCGCGGAAGACGCGCGCGGCGTAGGGATGCATCGCCTCGGTGGCGGCGCGGTGGTCCGACGTACCATTGGGTTGCATGACGACTTCTCCTCAGGGTTGCCCCGGGCTCGGATGGTCACCATGCGCGACGATCCCCCGCGGGCGCAGGGGTTGGTTAGCACAGATGATCGGGGTGTGCGTAATGACACCGTTGCCGATACGGGCTTTTTTTTCGCCGATCCGTCCCTGGCCCCGCAACACCGCTTCCGATGCGGCCGAGCGGGGGCATCCGCGCCGATCGTCGGCATGCTGCATCGCCGTGGAGGACGGGGTCGTCGGGCGGCGCCAGATCAGGCAGCGACACCCTGAGAATGGGCAAACCGAGCAGACGCCGCGCGACCGTGTTGCGCTGCGTCGTGACCGGTGTCCGAGGCGGGCGCCGGCGGCGGGTCAGCCGCGGGTCAGCCGCGCGACCGAGAACCCGGCTGGAGGCGCGAGGCCGTCGGCGCGCGGGTTGCCGCAGCCGGAGCAGGCGCGGCAGGCGTCGGGCAGGTCCGCCATCGGCGCGTCGGCGACGGCGACCGCGGCCGGTGGGCCCCCGTACCGGGCGAGCCCCATCCTGCGCAGGTGCGCCGCCTCCTCCGCCGGGAGGTCCTGGATTCGGCCCAGGTCGCGCGCGGCCTTCATGATGATCGCCAGGTGCTCGAGGGTCTCAAGCTTGCAGAACGCTTCCTCGACCGAGGTACCGAGGCAGACGGCGCCGTGGCGGTCGAGGAGCAGCGCGTCGTGTCGGGTAGCGGCGGCGGCGACCTCCTCGGCGAGGTCTTCGGTGCCGGTCGTCGCGTAGGGCAGGGTGGGGATCGTCCCCAGGGTGAGGACGACCTCCGGGAGCACGCAGCGCGCGAGGCTCAGCCCCGCGATGGTGAAGGCGACGGCCGTCGGTGGGTGGGCGTGGACGACCGCCTCGATGTCCGGGCGCTCCCGGTAGCACGCGAGGTGCATCGCCATCTCCGAGGTCGGCCGCCCCTGGCCGCGGAGCTTGCGACCGGACAGGTCGACCACCACGAGGTCGTCGGCGGTCATCAGGCCTTTGTGCACGCCGGCGCGGGTGGCGAGGACCAGGCTGTCGGTGAGGCGGACCGAGAGGTTGCCGTCGAGGCCGACGAGCAGGTGGCGCTCGTAGCAGAGGCGCCCGAACTGCACGAGCTGCTTCCGGAGTTGGGTCTCGGGGGCGCGGCGCGGCGTCAGCATGGCGCGCATCGTCCGGCCGCCCCGGAGGCCTGTCAAACGGAATCCGAGCTCTCGGCGACGGGCTCGTCGTGAGGGTCGCCTGCCCGCGCGTCCGCGCGCGGAGGCTCCGGTCACTCAGAGCGCATCGGCGTCCTCGACCCCGCGGCCGGGAAGCGCCGAGGCCTGGGCGCGATCTCGGTGGCGGGGCCGAGGCCCGATCTTTCGGGGGGACCGGGCGAGGAGGGACCGCTCGTTCGGAGCGTCGGTCAGGACGGGCTCGGCTCGCGGACGCGAGCGCGCCGGCGCCCCCTGAAACCGACCCTCGATATCGACACGGGACCTCTCGGCCGCTGTAATTCCCGTAGCTCCAGCTCAGGTCCCGCGAGACTCGAGGGACCACGAACGCTGTCGAATGACCCGCCTCACCCTCTCGTGATCCGGTTCATCCAACGGTTCGCCGCCGGCCACCGCCCGCGGTGGTTGGCGCGTCCAGATGAACGGAGGACGGCATGAGGAACGACCGAGAGCGAGGTGGAGAGCCCGCGTACGCGTCTCGGCTCGACGACCGCGCTCCGACCGACCCGCGGCGGGCCCGCGGCGTGGTGTTCGGCGCGATCGCGGGGATCGCCCTCGCCGCCGATCCCGAGTGGGACGGACACCGCCTGTCCCCGTCCTCGCTCGCGACGCCGGCTGCCGTCGAGCTGGCGCTGGGCGGCGCCGTCACCGCGAGCGTCGCCCGCGCGGGGCGCCTCTCCCTCGGCGATGTGCTCGCGCGCCTCACCCCCTGGCTGCCGGACCCTCGCCTGGACGGCGCGACCCGCGGCGCCCTGGCCCTGACGTCGGCCGGCGTGCGCGCCGAGGACGCCGGCTATCACCTGTGGCGGGCGGGCTATCGTCCGCCCGTACCGGCGGCCACGCTCCTCAGGACCCTCCCCGCCGCGCTCATCTACGCCGAGAGCACCGCCGCCCTCGTCGCGGCCTCCCTCGACCTCGCCGCGCTCCGCTCCTATGACCCGTTCCACCGGCTCGCGACGGTGGTCTTCAACGCGCTGGTCGCGGCCGCCTGCGGCGCCGAGGGGCCGGAGGCGACGCTCGCGCGTGCCGGCGACGCCCTGGGGCTCGCGACCCGCCACCTGGTCGAGGCGGCCGACGACGAGGACCTCGAGCGCGTCATCGCCGCCAGCGCTGGTATCCGGCGCGACCTCCGGGGCGCCTGCGACGGCGTCGGCGCCACGCTCCCCGTCGCCGAGGACGAGCAAGGCCACGCCCGCGAGCTCCTCCGCGCCGCCGTCGGGGTCTTCTGCCGCTCGCGGACCGCTGCCGAGGCCTACGCGCGCCTCCCGATGGCCGGTCCCGCCGCTCCCCTCGCCGGCGTCCTCCTCGGCGCGCGCCACGGCGAGCACGGGCTCCCCGCCCTGTGGCACGCCGCGGTCGCCCGTGACGCCGAGCCGCTCCTGGCCTCGCTCTTGGGCTGACCCGCGCCGGGCTGGCGGTCGAGACGTCCGGGCCAGGTGGTCGAGCTGCCGTGGCCCGTGGTCGTCCCGACCGCGCGTCGCCGAAGGTCAGCGCGCCCCAGCAGGCAGCTACTCCACGGGCGCGCCGGGCAGGGTCGACCACTCGGCCCAGGAGCCGTCGTAGAGGCGCACGTCCTCGAAGCCCAGCCAGCGGAGGACGAGCCAGGTCACCGAGGCGCGGGTGCCGCTCGCGCAGTAGGCGACGACCGTCGCGCCGCTCGGGACGGCGTCGTAGAGCGCGGCGACCGTCGCGCGGTCCTTCAGCGCGGCGCCGCTCACGTTGTCCTGCCACGGGACGCTCAGCGCGCCCGGGATGTGGCCCGCGCCGTACTCGCCCGCGGTTCGGGCGTCGACCAGGACGACGTCGGCGTCGTCGAGGTGGTCGAGCACCCAGGCGCCGGTCACGCGGAGGTCGTCGACGGCGGTCGGCGTCGGGTAGCTCGTCGCCTCGATCGTCGGGGTGTGGCTGTCGCTGGCTCCCGTCCAGCTCGCGTAGCCCCCGTCGAGGAGCCGCGCGTCGTGACCGAAGTAGCGGAGGGTCCAGACGAGCCGCGCCGTGGTCGTGTCCGTGGCGGGGCCGGCGACCACCGCGGTCGTCCCGGGGGGGAGGCCGGCGGCCGCGAGGGTCTGGGCGACCTGCTCGGCGCTGGCCACCTGGCCCGAGACGCCGTCGACCGTGGCGCGGACGTCGCTGACGCTGACGTGCAGCGCGCCGGGGATGCGCGCGGAGGACCAGCTCCCCTCGTCCCGGACGTCGACCACCACGATCTCGGCGTCGTCGAGGCGCGCCGCGAGCCAGCCCGCGTCGACGATCCACGCGGTCGGATCCTCGGCGGGTGCCGTCGTGTCGGCGGTCGCGCCGTCATCAGTGGCGCCGTCACCGGTGGCGCCGTCATCGACCGCGCCGCCGTCTTCATCGACGTCTATCGCGTCTGGGGCGACCACGTCGTCGCCGACGCTGTCGAGGGCGGCGTCCCCCCCGAACGTGTCGGCCTCGCACTGGGACAGGGGGAGACCACACGAGCCCAGGGGCTCGTCGGAGGCGGAGTCGCCGCAGGCGGGCGCCACCAGGGACAGCAGGAGAAGAGCAAAGGGCAGGGCATGGCGCAGCTGGCGCATCGGCGACGCTCCGGGTGGCTGGACGGGATCCCCGGGGACGCGGCGCGGCTCCAGGACCGACAACAGGGCTCACCGGCGCCGCAGAATCAACCCTCCCGCGTGCCTCGCGGCCGCTTGCCAAGCCGACGATCGAGGCTACGGCGGGGTGATCGGCACGTAGACGACCCGCGGCAGCACCGTCGCCCCCGCGACCATCGGCCGCAGGATGTCGATGGACCAGCCGTAGCGGTAGTAGGGCCGCATCATCGGGATCAGCGGGTGGTGCCGGTCGGTCAGGATGATGTGGGAGAAGCGCCGCGCGCGGAAGGCCGCCGCGAGCTCCTCGTTCAGGCGCTTGCGCCCGGGATCCTGCGGGTCGCGCATCCGGCGGACGTCCTGGGCCGCCATCCCGAGCCCGTAGGTCTGCTTGTCCGCCCACTCGGGCAGAAACCGCCAGTCGGGCATCAGGACGTCCCCGGGCAGGCTCGCGACGTAGCCGAGGAGGCGGTCGCCGCGGTCCTGGGCGTCGTCCGCCGGGATGCACCAGGCGTCGCTGTAGCTCAGCATCCCGAGCTGCGCGACGACCATGAGCGCCAGCCCCGCGGCGGTCGGCGAGCCGCCGAGGCGCGCCCGCTCCTCGCGCTGGGGGCGGCGCTCGGCCGACCCGAGGCCCATCGTCGTCAGCAGCACCACCGCGACGAAGCCCGGGATGACGACGTTCGTCCAGCCGCCGTCGTGGATCCGGGCGAGCCAGGCGCTGACGATGAGCCCGCCGCCCATCGCGGCGTAGAAGAGCCCGGTCTTCGGGCGCCGCGCGACGAGCACGCCGGCGCCGACGATGGCGCCGCCGATCAGGATGGCGACGTGCCACATGTCCTTGGTCCAGAAGCTCTGGACGCGGTCGTCGAGCATGAGGTGCGCCTTCGGCACATCGACGAGGTAGTACCAGAACCAGCCGTCGCTGATGGCGTTGATGACCAGCACCGACAAGCCCGCCAGCGCGACGCCCACCGCGCCGGCGACGAGCGCGCGCTTGCGATCGATGAACAGGAGCACCAGCCCCGCCGGCAGGAGCGCGATGGCCGCGGTCTGCTTGGTCATCACCGCGCACGCCATCAGCACCCCGGCGACGATGGCCGAGCGCGTCGTCGTGCGGAAGCGCAGGACGTAGAGGCTCGCGAGCAGGAGCAGCAGGAGGAGGCTGTCGACCCGGGCGATGTGGAACCAGCGCCCGCCGACGTCGTAGGTCGCGAAGAAGAGCCCCACCGCGACGATGGCCCAGCGGTGGCCGCCCGTCTCGCGCTGCACGAAGCGGTAGATCAGGGCGCCGACCCCCAGAATGGACAGGAAGCTGACCATCCTGAGGGCGAAGAAGTCGACCCCCATCACCCCGCCGAAGACCGCGCTGACGAGGTAATAGAACGGCGGATAGATGTAGCCGGTGTACTCGAGCCCGGGTGGCGGATAGATGTCCGCGCCGTCGACGAGGCGCTGGACGGTCTCGACGAAGCCGCCCTCCATCCACTCGAGCTGGTAGGGGAAGTCGACGGTGTTCAGCGCGATGAAGACGTACTTCGCGACCATCCACGCGCTGAAGGCGACCGCCCCCCAGACCAGCACCAGCTCGGCCCAGCGGCCGATGGACCGCGCGCGCCCCGACGCGCCGGTCGGCGTCTCGGGAGCGGGCGCGGGAGGATGCGGCGAGGCCGCGTCGATAGCGGGGGTAGCGTCCATGGCCGGCGCAGTCTAGGGGCTCCCGTCGTCCAGGCCAACAGCTGCCGACCGGTCGCGCGCCGTGCCTTTACCCAAGCCATCGGCAGGCGGATACTCGGTCGAGACGATGCATCGAGCCGAGCGGGCGCCCGTCGCAGGCGCCTCACCGGCCAGGCCGTCCCCACGACGCGACGCCGTGGTCTCGACCGACCGGCGCGGCTCCACCCTCCGCGAGACCTGGAGGCGAGCGGCCATGAGCTACGACGAAGAGGCGCTGACCTACCATCGCTTCCCCCGCCCGGGGAAGGTCGCGGTGGTCCCCACCAAGCCCTGCGTCACCCAGCGCGACCTCGCCCTGGCCTATACCCCCGGCGTCGCGGCGCCCTGCCTGCGCATCGCCGACGCTCCGGACGACGTCTACCACTACACCAACAAGGGCAACCTGGTGGCGGTCGTGTCCAACGGCACGGCGGTCCTCGGGCTCGGCGACATCGGGCCCCTCGCGGGCAAGCCCGTGATGGAGGGCAAGGCCGTCCTCTTCAAGCGCTTCGCCGGCGTCGACGTCTTCGACATCGAGCTCGCCACGACCGACCCCGACGCCATCATCCGCGCCTGCGAGCTGATGGCGCCGACCTTCGGTGGCATCAACCTCGAGGACATCAAGGCCCCGGAGTGCTTCTACATCGAGGAGGAGCTGCAGCGGCGCCTCGACATCCCGGTCTTCCACGACGATCAGCACGGCACGGCCCTCATCTCCGGGGCCGCGCTCCTCAACGCCCTCGAGCTCATCGACAAGCGGATCGAGGACATCCGCGTCGTCTTCAGCGGGGCCGGCGCGGCGGGCATCGCCTGCGCACGCTTCTGGGAGTCCCTCGGCGTCCGCCACGACCACATCGTGCTCTGCGACTCCCGCGGGGTCATCCACGCGGGGCGCGAGGACGTCGACCCGTCCAACCCGCGCTACAACCCCTACAAGGCCGCCTTCGCCGCCCGCACCGAGGCTCGGACCCTGGCCGACGCCCTGCGCGACGCCGACGCGTTCGCCGGGCTCTCCCTGGCGGGCCTCGTCAGCGGCGCCATGGTCGAGTCGATGGCGAAGGACCCCATCGTCTTCGCCCTGGCGAACCCCGAGCCCGAGATCACCTGGGAGGAGGCGACGTCCGCGCGCCCCGACGTGGTGATGGCGACCGGCCGCAGCGACTATCCGAACCAGGTCAACAACGTCCTCGGCTTCCCCTTCATCTTCCGCGGCGCCCTCGACGTCCGGGCGCGGGGCATCAACGAGGAGATGAAGGTCGCCGCCGCCCGCGCGCTCGCGGAGCTCGCCCGAGAGGACGTCCCCGACGTCGTGCTCCGCGCCTACCACCTCGAGCGGCTCCACTTCGGGCGCGACTACCTCATCCCGAAGCCGGTGGACCCGCGGGTGCTGACGCGCGAGGCGACGGCGGTCGCGCGCGCGGCGGTCGCCTCCGGGGTGGCGCGCCAGCCGATCAGCGACTGGGACGCCTACCGAGACCACCTCGAGGAGCTGCTCGGGCCCGAGCGGGAGACCGTGCGACGTGTCATCCATCGGGCGCAGCGGCAGCCGAAGCGCGTCGTCTTCGGCGAGGGGGACGATCCGAAGGTCATGCGCGCCTCGCAGATCATCGTCGACGAGGGCATCGCCCGCCCGATCCTGCTCGCGGAGCCGGAGCGGGTCGCGGAGCTCCAGGCCGAGCTCGGGCTCGAGCTGCCCGGCGTCGAGGTCATCGAGCCGGCGCGGTCGCCCGACTATCGCCGCTACGTCGAGCGCTTCCACGCGCTCAGGTGGCGCAAGGGGACGCGGATGGACGACGCCTTCCGCGAGATGAGCCGGCGCGGGACCTTCGGCCCGATGATGGTGCACGAGGGCGCGGCGGACGTCTTCGTCTCCGGGCGGACGCGCTACTACCCCGACGCCATCCGACCGATGCTGCGCGTGGTCGGCGATCACCGGCGTCGCCGTACGCTCAGCGCGACGCACATCGCCGTGAAGAACGGCCATCACTACCTGCTGGCGGACACCTCGGTGAACATCGCGCCGACCGCCGAGCAGCTCGTCGAGATCGCGGAGAACACCGCCGAGCTCGCGACCGAGCTCGGCGTGACGCCGCGGGTCGCCTTCCTGTCGTTCTCGAACTTCGGCTCGGTCCGCGCCGAGTCGGCGCAGAGGATGCGCCTGGCCTCGGAGCGCTTCGCTGAAGCCCACCCGGGCATGGAGGTCGAGGGTGAGCTCCAGGCCGACGCGGCGGTCCTGCCCGGGCTGACCCAGGAGTTCCCGGGGGCCGCGCTCTCGGCGCCCGCGAACGTCCTGATCTTTCCGTCTCTCGACGCGTCGAACATCGCCTTTCGGCTGCTCGGGGCGCTCGGCGGCGTGTCGCTGATCGGGCCCGTCCTGAGCGGGCTCGACCTCCCGCTGTACGTCCTGCAGCGCGGCGCGTCGCCAGACGACATCGTCAACCTCGTCGCGATCGCGGTCGTCCACGCTCAGCGCCGCGGTGCTGCGTGAGCGGGATTCGCGCCCCGGTCCCTTGCGCTCGGCCGAGATGCGCCCACAATCGAGGTGTCGGGCACCTCGCGTCGGCGGTTCGCCGCGGGGCCGCCTCCCGGCACGACACGGCAGGCCACTGGAGGGCGCGATGGGCTTCCCCGAGAGCGACTACGAGACGATCTACACCACGATGGAGCCGCACGTGATCGCCCAGCTCGAGGACTTGATGCGCGACAACCAGGTCCACTACCGGGTCCACGGGTCGCGGAACGCCTCGTCCATCGATCTGGCCCCGGTGTCGGTCCGCATCCACCTGCAGGTGTTCCACACCGAGGTCGACCGCGCCAAGGAGCTCGTCGAGGCGTTCTTCTCGCCCATCGACGAGACCCGCGACGACCTGCCGGACGAGCTCAAGCCCGAGGCCGCCGAGGACGCCGTCTGAGACCGCGCACGCGCCTCGCGGGTCCCGTCGCGCGAGTCGAGCTGCCTGGCCTGGCGTGGCCTGGTGCTACGGTCCGAGCCGACGCCCCGGGCCGCGCCGCCGAGTGACAGGGCCGGGAGTGGCGCGCGCCGACCGCCGTCGATCGGCGCGCGCCAGGCGTGAGCTCGTTCCCGCGTCAAAATAGGTGCTTGGAGCCGCGGCCGCGGATTTGCGGGGGCTTGCTGGGCACCCCGAAGTCGCTCGGCGGCTTCGATGGCTGGGCTGAGGAGGCGGCGAGTGATTCTCGCCGCGCTCCTCGGCTTCGCGGTCGTGTGACCGAGCAGGCTGGCATGGCATGGCATGGGGAGGGGGGCGGCCGGGGCCGCCCTCGTCAGGCGAGTCGGTGTCGCGCCAATATGAGCAGGTTGGCGGCGATGACGCTGGACCAGACGTAGGCCTTGAACGAGGCGAGCGATCGCCAGGTGCAGCGGTCGAGGCCGAAGGTCCGCTTCAGCCAGGAGATGCCGGCCTCGATGCCCGCACGGAAGTTGCGCAGGCAGCGGTAGATCCAGCTGCTCTTGGCCATCTCGGAGACCTGGAGCCCGCGCCCTTTGGCGAACACGACGTCGGTCACGCCGCGCTCCTTGGCCGCCTCAAGGTTGGAGCGCGAGGCGAAACCACCATCGAACGCGACCTGCTCGGGTAGCTGGCCGAAGATCTCCTCGTGGCGCGTGATGGCGGCGGCGACCAGGGTGGAGTCACAGGGGTTGCCGTCGAGGACGACGCAATCGGTGACGAGCCCGGACGCCCCCGAGGACAGGTAGACCTTGTGGCCGTAGTAGGTGTCCCGGTTGTCCTTACGGATGATGTCGGTGTGGGGCTCGAAGATGGAGACGACCTTCTCGACGGCGGGGACGGTCTCCTGCTCAAGCACGCGACGGCGGGTCTGGTCGATCACCCGGACTGCCGGCTCGAGGTAGTGCCGGAGCTCCGCGACCAGGCTCTTGGCGCGCAACGCCGCCATGGGGTCGGAGGGAGGCTGGCACTCGAGCTTGGCCGCGGCGCGCTCGGCGGCCCGAACCGTCTTCTCCGTGAGCTTGATCATCTCTTTGTAGAACGGGATCCGGTGCTTCTGCCGTTTGGCGTTCGCGATGGCGATGGCCCGCCGGTGTACCCGCCGGGTGTGGTCGGTGAAGCCGATGTGGACGAGCTCCTTGACCCGATGCAGCAGGCGCGTCAGCACGCGCACGCAGTCGTCGAGGAGTGAGGAGTCCACGGGGTGATGGATGTTCGATGCCGTGACCGTGCAGTCCCCTCGCATCTTGGCGCCGTCCTCGACTCCCTCGGCCACAGCCAGGCCCATCAACCGCCGGTTGATCTCCTCCAGGGTTTCCGGCCGGAGCTTCTTGATGTTCCGCTGCAGGGTCTTCGCGCTCGGAACGACATCGGCGAAGCCAATGCGACAGAACGAGCGATACGTGGACGAGTCCGCCAGATGGAACGCCAGCTGCTCGTAGCTGTAGCCGTTCATCTGCTTGACGATGAGGGCGCGCAGCACGAGGTCGCCCGTCATGCCCGGCCGTCCGGTGTCCGGGTTCGCCACCCCGTCAAGGAGGTCGGCCTGCACGTAGTCGGCCAGATACTCCATGTCATCCATGAGTTGGCCCATTTCCGCGAACTCGCGAGCGTGCTCGTGGGCCACTGGAGTGAAGACAAGACCGCGCTGCTGACCTACTCTCTGGCGCATCGGGATGGATCTCCTTGTCATCTTCTATGCTTACGATGAGAAGATCACATCCCGATGCCTTTTTCCATTAGAGATCAGGCGTTTGCGCGTTCTGATCCGGGAACGAGCTCAGGGACAGTCGGCCTCGTCCGAGCCGTCGGCGCAGTCCTGCTCGCCATCACAGGCGTCGCCCCACACGCTGATACCGTCGGCGCAGTCGAAGCGCGGGGTGTAGTACCCGCCCGGGGAGCAGGGCCACGACCCTCCGATGTAGAGGCCGAAGCGGAGGCGCTGCTCCTCGCAGCCGTGGGTCTCCGCCGAGTAGTCCTTGTCGACCCGCAGGTAGACCTGCCCGGTCTCGTCGGAGGTGCCGTCGCACTCGATGTGGTGGGTCCCCTGGCGCGCGCAACCCTGCCCCAGCGTCGGGTGGTTCTCCCATTCGTCGTCGAGACACCCGGTCAGGCCGCTGCCGCCGTCGTCGCAGACGTACCAGATGGTCCCCGAGACGCCCGAGATCTGGACGATGGGGTTCTCGAAGTTCCAGTCGTCGGTCACCCGGAAGGTGAACCAGTCCGGGTCGTTCGCGTCGACGCGGATGTCGTACCAGCGGCAGACGTGCTCGTCGTCGGCGTGCTCGCCGAAGTCGTGGGCCGTCCCGTGGCTGTCGTTGGGCTCGAGGGCGTCGTCGGAGTCGCAGACGCACTTGCCGTCGACGCAGTCGAAGGCCCCGGTCCGGAACTCGCAGGTGCTGGAACACGCGCTCTGGTAGCCGTCGTCGCAGGAGCTCGTCAGGACGCCGCACTGCTGCGCGACCTCGCCCTCGGCGTAGGCCTCGTTGACGCAGACCGGGTAGTCCGTGCACGCGCCGCAGCTACCGCAGTCGAGGGTCTCCCCGCAGCCGTCGGACGCGCTGCCGCACGGGATCCCGAGCGACTCGCAGGTGGCCGGCTCGCACGGGCACTCGCCGCAGTCGATGTACGCGTCGCAGCCATCGAACACCTCGCCACAGGCGTCGGGGAGGTCCTCGCAGGTGTTCGGCACACAGGCCGGGGTCGTGTCGACCGGCACCTCGGTGTCCTCGGCCGCCGTGTCCTCGGCCGTGGCGGTGTCCTCGGGCTCCGCCGTGTCGGCCGCGGCGACCGTATCGAGGGGCGCCGACGTGTCTGCGCCGACGTCCTCGGTCTCCGTGGTGTCGACGCTCTCCTCGGTGTCGACTGCGCTGACCGTGTCGGTCGTCGCAGACGTATCCGCGGTCGTGGTCGTCCCGTCGTCGCCACATCCGGAGGCGAGCAGGAGGAGCGCGAGGGTCGCCGTAGCGGCGAGCCCGGGACCCATGTGCGTTGCGATTCTCATTGCAGCCGTCTCCTTGATCCATGAAGGGGGGCTCGGGTGCGCGCCGCACCATTCACCCACCGCACCTTCGGATCAAGGACAAAGGGCCCGCTCGCCGCTCACGGCCCCGAGCGCCACCACTCGAGCGTCAGGAGTCGTCGGTCGGTCGCGCGCGGTCCGCGCGGGATGGCCGCGCGTCGTCGACACGAGCGCCGCGGGCGCTCCGCAGGCGGCGCTCACGAAGGCCTTGGCCTCCTCCAGCCAGGCGAGCCGCTGGGCGTAGGTCAGCCTCCGCCAGGCTTCGCGCTGTGCCCGGGCATGGGCCTCCCAGCTATCGACGGTCGGCTCGGTCATCCGGCGCCTCGTCCTCGAGTGACCTGCCCTTCGCCGCGAGCATACCGGAACGCTCTTCGATGCGTCGAACATCGTGTATCCCGGCTGCGGTGGGTTTCGAGTGATCCGGTCTGGCGGGGGGCGCGTACCCCTGCCGAACCCGACATCCCCCGACCCGCCGGAGGTCGCCATGGCTCGCCGCACCCGCGGCACGCGCTACGTTGCGCGCGTGCTGACGTGCTCCGCTCTCTCCATGTGTCTGCTCGCCTGCCCGGTCGACGACCCCGTCGACGAGGACACCGCCGTCGACACGCTCGCCGACCTCTTCACCCCGGACACCGGCGCCGACACGCTCCACGTCGACAGCCTGGCGCCGGACGTCGGTGACGACACCGGCGGCGCCGATGTGACTGGGGATGACGTCGAGGATACCGGTGTCGCCGACGTCACGGACGTCAACGACGTAGACGACACGGGGCAGCCGACGGACGTGGTCAGCGCCACCGTCGGCCCCGAGGGCGGCGTTCTGGCGCTGCTCGGGCTCGAGCTGGAGATCCCGCCCGGCGCGCTGACCGAGGACACCCTCATCACCATCACCCTGACCGACGCGCTCGCGCCGAGCGACCTGGTCGCCTGGTCGCCGCTCTACCGCTTCGAGCCGCCCGGCCTGGAGTTCGACGTCGACGCGACCGTCCGCGTCGACTTCGACGGCGACCCGAGCCGGGTGTCGCTGTGGTGGGCCCCCGGCGACACGACCGACTACGAGCCCATCGACGGGGACGTCAACGACGACGGCGACCTGCTCGTCGCCGACGTCAGCCACTTCTCCACCGGCTTCGCGGGGGCCCCCCCGGACGTCGTCGAGGAGGAGCCCGACACGATAGAGCCGACCGATACCCTCGAGCCGATGGACACGTTCGAACCCATCGACACCGTCGAGCCCGAGGACACGACGCCTCCGCAGGACACGACGCCGCCTCAGGACACGACGCCGCCTCAGGACACGACGCCTCCGCAGGACACGACGCCTCCGCAGGACACGACGCCGCCTCAGGATACTGCGACTCCCGAAGACACGAGCCCGCCGCAGGACACGAGCCCGCCGCAGGACACGGTGATGCCCGACGACGACGCCGATGACGACGACGTCCCGGACGACATCGACAACTGCCCCATCGTCTCGAACCCCGACCAGGAGGATGGCGACGGCGACGGCGTCGGCGACGTCTGCGACCGGTGCCCGACCGTGCCCGACCCCGCGCAGCTCGACACCGACACCGACGGCCGCGGCGACGCCTGCCAGCGGAACCCGCGCCTGACCGGCGCCTGGCCCCAGTCCTCGAGCCACCGCTTCATGCCCTGGCGCGATCTGTCGCTGCCGAGCGCCTGGCGCATCTCCACCGACGTCACCCCGACCGACCTCTTCGCCCCGGCCGTCTGCGACCGCTCCGACGACCTCGACGCCTGCCCCGGCTCGTGCGGGCTGTCCTACGTCCCCGACCAGACCCAGCTCGGGCTCAACGACCTCATCACCGTCGCCATCGCCAGCGACGACATGGGCCACGCCTGGATCGGCCTCACCACCGAGGGCGAGCCCTTCGCGGCGACGATCACCGCCCTCGACACGACCGGCGGCGTCCTGGCCGAGGGCGCGACCGGGACCCTCTCCCCGACCGCCCTCGCCGCGACCCTCCCCGAGCACCCGAACGGCCCCCGCACCGCCACCGGCGTCGCGCTCCTCGACCTGCTCCACCTCGAGGTGGACGACGGAAGCGGTGGCCGCGCCCCGGTCCTCGGGGCGCTCGTCCGCCTCTTCTACACCGCCGGCGGCGTCGCCTTCGACCACCCGCTCCTCGTCGGCCTCGACCCCGACGACTACGGTCTGCGCTGGGTCGTCGCCCTCCCCGACGGCGCGTATCTCGTCGCCCCGACCAGCTTCAACGACGGCGTCTCGGCCCGGGTCTTCGTCACCTCCGACCAGCGCGTCCTCTTCCACCACGCCTCGAAGAGCTACCCGACCGCCACCAGCATCGACCCCAACGAGAGCCGCGACGCCGCCATCTTCGAGGCCCCGGTCCCCGCCGACGACCCCGGCGTCGCCGTCATCGCGACCGTCGCCCCGGACGTCGTCCACGAGACCCCGCCCATCGACGTCGCCCTCGACGACGTCGGCCGCCTCTACGTCTACTCCAAGGGCGCCGAGGGCGGTGACGTCCCGGGCTGCGCCTTCGCCCCGTCCCTCGGGAGCCGCTTCGTCCGCGTCTTCTCCCCGACCTGGCAGCTCCTCGCCGAGGCGCCGCTGACCGTCGGCATCCACGAGACCCCGCGCTCGCCGTTCTCCAACTACGGCCGCACGGTCTTCGACAACAACGTCAAGGGCCGGACCCGCGAGGGCGAGCTCCGCCTCGAGCGCGCCGAGGACGCCCAGGGCCAGACGTTCTACCGGCTCTACGCCCTCGGCGAGGAGCCGACCTCCGCCGACCCCGCGTGTCGCGACCGCGCCCTCGGCTATGGCTACTCGGCGAGCGCCGTCGACCTCGACGGGACCGACCCGACCGCCTGCCCGGCCGACCTCTTCACCCGCTACTGCTGCGACGAGCACCCCAACGCCACCGGCGCCGCAACGGCCTGCGCCGACGCCCCGCCCGACGAGGGCGAGTGCGTCTGCAAGGGCTGCTCGGGCCTCCTCGACGTCACCGGCTGCGGCGACTTCCCGTACGCCGCCAAGAGCTACGCCGTCGAGGTCCGCACCTTCAGGAACGCCGGCGACGGCCTCGTCGAGGACGCCGACGGCCACCGCGTCATCCCCATCGAGCGGACCTACTACTACGGCGCCCGCCGCCAGGGGGCCCTGGTCCGCGACGAGACGACCTTCGTCCCCGACGGCCACGGGAGCTTCCTCCTCGGGACCTACACCTGCTCCAACCCCGGCGGCCCCAGCAGCATCTGCGGGCGGCTCGAGCTCTACGACCTGGACAACGACCCCGGGCGCGAGCGCGTCTGGCAGCTCGTCAGCTTCGAGGACCCGCGCGCGGCGGTTGGCGGCGTCGCCCTGACCCCGGCCGACAGCCCCGCCCCCGGCTTCTTCGCGACCGTCCAGTCCCACGGTCTCGCCGGGCGCCTCGGCGCCATCGACAACGTCGTCTCGCGGACGCCGGTCTACACCGACGGGGCGTTGCCGCCGATCATCGGCCACCAGGTCTTCCCCCTCGGCGACGGCAGGCTCCTGACCCTCTACGACGCCTGGTCCGACGACGCCCCGCGCTCGCTCGAGCTGCGGCTCCTCGTCGCCGACGACAGCCTCGTGACCGGCCTCTCCGCGAGCGACTTCGAGACCCCGATGCCCCGCGCCGAGGGCTGCGAAGAGGTCGAGGACTGCGTCCAGCACCCGCTCGAGGTCGTCGTCGAGTCCGACGACATCTACGACATCGCGCCGCTCCAGGACGCGACGTGGTTCGGCACCAACGACGTCTGGTACGAGTGCATCTCGTACCGCCTCATCAGCGGCCAGCCGACGACCTACGACTGCTCGGACCCGGTCATGATCGCCGGCTGGGAGACCCAGGAGAGCGAGGCCGGCCGGACCCTCTGGAAGCAGCGCTACGCCCCGTCCGGTCACCCGACGAACCACTTCTCGACCGCGAGCGGCCGCACCGCCGAGCAGCGCGGCGTCTTCATCGCCTGCGACCCCGACAGCGTCATCCGGCAGGTCCAGGAGCAGACCGACGGCTTCGGCAACGTCACCCGGGTCGATAACCGCCTCCGCTGCGCCCGCTGGACCGAGCGCTACGTCCCCGGGCGGATGCGCGAGACCAGCGGCGACCCGACCCGAAACGACGCCTTCGACGAGCTCGCCCTCCGCCCGCGCCGCGAGCGCGCCGGCTGTGACGACCTCGCCCGGCCGGCCCTCGAGGTCCTCTACCGCGTCGTCGGCGTACCCATCGTCGTGACCGTCAGCGACACCCTCGGCGACGCCAACGCGCGGCTGACCGCCGACGACACCGCCCGCCTCTGTCACGACAACGACGGCCCGGTCGAGCTGACCGTCACCGGGGGCGACGGCGCCTTCGCCCCGAGCGACGGCGACCCCGACGACGACCCGAAGACCGTCGTGGTCGGCGAGGGCGAGTGCGCGGACCTGATGACCACGATGGCTGGGAGCGTCTTCGTCGACGCGCGCCCCATCGCCGACAACGGCAGCAAGGGCGACCCGACGCCGGTGACCGTCCTCTTCGAGCACCCGGGCAAGTGCCAGTTGGACGACGCGGACGGCGAGTTCCTGGCCTGCGCCCCGCCTCAGCCCCTGGCGCTGCCGTCCAGCGAGGCCGACCAGGCGTCCTTCCGAAACCCGGCCGAGGCCGGCATCGGCGTGCTGCTCCACGACGTGTCGTATCACGCCGAGGAGGTCGACCTCCTGGTCCGTGGGCTGGGCATCGACGTGTCGATCGGCCGCAGCTACCACAGCGCCCGGCAGCCCGTTCAGGGCGGCGTCCTCGGCGGCTGGACCTTCCACCTCGACCAGCGCGTCGTGCCCGTCGCCCCGACCGGCGAGGGCGACGACGGCGTCCTGCCCGAGGACGGCGCCACCGGCTACGACCTCGCCTTCCACGACGGGACCGGTCGCGTCGACGCCTGGCGCCACCCGCTGAACGTCGACGGCGACCCGCCCGAGGGCGTCGGGACCGAGACGGTCACCTACGACGCGACCAACGGCTTCTGGGTCCTCGACCCCGAGACCGACGCGGTGGTCGCCAAGCTCGGCCCCGGGGACGCGTCCTGGACCGCCGAGGTCACGACCTACGCCCGCCCGCGGGGCCGCTTCGAGACGCTCCGCGCCTACACGATCACCGTCCCCGACGGCGAGGTCGCGAGCGCCATCCACCCGTACTACGACCCCGAGGACCTCGGCGTCGCGGCGAACGAGCAGCGCTTCTTCGAGCTGACGAGCCCCGACGGGACGCGTCGGATCTTCAACTGCGAGGGGCAGCTCCTGCGCGTCATCGACCCGCGCTTCCACGAGCTGCAGCTCCTCTACTCGGGGCCGGTCCACCCGCGGCTCCACGTCCGGCAGCTCTCGGGGCTCATCGACAGCCGCGGGCGCCTCTGGGACGTCACTTGGAAGGCGGCGGGCAGCGGCTCGGCGCGCTTTCCGCACCTCGCCAGCGTCGTGGACCCCTTCGGCCGCGAGATCGCCTTCTACTACGCGTCCGGCGGTGACGGCGTGGCGCGCCTGTCCCGGGTCGAGCGGCGCTACACCGAGCCCTTCGGCGGCCAGCGCGACGTGCTGCAGACCTACGCGTACGGCTACGACGCCGAGGGGCGGCTGACGACCGTGACCCTGCCGGGCGGCGGCGCGCCGCACCTGACGATCACCTACGACGGGTTGGGGCGCGTGACGAAGCAGGTCGTGGCCGAGGGGGGCGCCCAGGACGACGGCCCCAAGGTCGGCGGCACCTGGACCTTCACCGGCCCCATCGGAAACGACGTCATCGTCGTCGACCCGCGTGGGGACGAGCGGACCTATGTCCTCGAGGCGCTGACCGGCGACGGGCCGAAGGTCGTCGAGCACGTCGAGTGGACCAAGCCCATCTGGGACGGGCAGCCGAAGTCCCCCGGGGCGACCGACGAGCCCCTGACCCGGTCCTGGGACTACGACGCCGACGGGCTGGTGACGCTCATCACCGAGCCTAGCGGCCGCATGACTTCGATGGCTTACAACGCCAAGGGCAGCCTGACCCGCCAGGAGGTCACCCCGGGCGCGGCCGGCGCGGGCGAGACCAAGGTCTGGACCTACACCTACGGCGACGACTGCCAGGAGCTGAAGACCGCGACCAGCCCCGGGATCGCGGCGGATACGCTGCTCTACATGCCCTTCGATCACGACAGGCCCGGCCTCCACTGCCAGCCGGTCGCGCGCTCGCGGCCCGAGGTCACCGACGCCGACGGCGAGCTGCACCTGTGGCGGACCGAGATCGACTACGCGGAGTCCGGGCCCCTGCGCGGCGTCGTCACGTCGCGGCGGACCCTGGACGCGCCGTTCCTCGTGCGCCAGGTCGACGTGACCCACTACGAGCTCGAGGGGGCCTTCGGTGAGACGGTCCACCGTAAGAAGACCCGCCCGAAGGTCGGGCTGGTGAAGTCGCGGACGTTCTCGGGGCGGATCCCCGACGCCTGCACCGACAACGTGCCGGCCGAGATGGTCGAGACCTACGAGGTCGACGAGCGCGGTAACCGCGTCCAGGAGGAGCGCGCCCGCGGCGGCTTCGAGAGCGCGCTCGTCACGACCTGGACCTACGACATGAAGGACCGCCTGGTCGAGAAGACCGTCGCGCCCGGGTCGCTGAACATCACCGAGAAGCGGACCTGGGACAGCCGGGACCAGCTGACCAAGGTCGAGTACGCCCGGCAGGACAGCTTCTTCGGCTTCTTCGGGGGCGGGATCTCCATCCCGTCGCAGACCCAGCCGTCCTGGGACGTCGTCGAGCACCTCTACGACCGGGCCGGAAACCGCTTCGCGACGCTGACCCACGGCGACAGCGACGACGCGCGGATCTTCGAGCTCTTCGCCCACGACGGGCGCGGCAACGTCATCACCCGCGTCACTCCCGGGAGCGGGGCCGAGGCCAGCGTCATGAGCGACGTCTTCGCCGCGGCGCGAGCGGCCAAGCGAGCCAGCGGCGTGCTCGACGCGCTGCCGACCCCGACCGAGGACGGCGTGCGCGAGGTCGGCCCGCCGGTCGTCTGGGAGAAGACCGCCTACGACGCCGACCAGCAGATGATCGCCAAGACGCTCAGCGACGGCCTCTTCGAAGCCGGGCTCGACAGCGCCGACAGCCTGCGGGCGTATCGGGCCGAGCGCTTCTTCCGGAACCGCGACGGTGACCTCGTCCTCTGGGACACCGGGCGGGCCCTGTCCGACGGCGACGAGCCGCCGACCCTGACCCCGTACGTCATCGAGAACGCCTACGACGGCCACCGGCGGCTGACCGAGTCGACGACCTGGGATCCGGCCGGCTGCCAGAGCGGATCGGGCGGGCTGACCGCCGTCCGCCGCGTCATCCGCGAGGGCTACACGGCCTTCGACGAGCCGACGACGCGGCGGGTCGAGGGCGACGACGGCGCCGTCGCGAAGAACGCGGAGGGCGCGCTGGTCGGCAGCGGTCTCGGGGCGTGCTCGACCGGCGGGACGCTGCGCGAGGAGAGCTTCACCTTCGACGAGTGGGGCCGCATCCGGACCGAGGCGGCGACCCGGGTGGCGCTGATGACCGACGGCCTCGTCGACGACGCGCCCGCGGCGCAGACGCAGAACATCGCGTACGGCTATCGCGACGGGACGGAGCCGGTGCAGATCCACGACCCCGGGACGGGCAACACCGTGGATCTCGACTTCACCTACGCCGACCAGCTGTGCGCGCAGCGGCTGCGCGACCGGGACAACCCGGAGGCGGGCCGGACCACCACGACCCTGACCCTCGACGGGGCCGGGCTGGTCACGAAGGAGACCGTCAGCGACCAGGGCGGGGGCCAGACCGTGTCGACCTCGACGACCTATACCCGCGACAACGCCGGGCGGGTGAAGACCGAGACCGACGCGCTCAACCAGGTCATCTACCGCGAGTACGATGCCCGCGGCCGGGTCCGCGTGGTCATGGACCTGCGCGAGACGGTCTACGAGCGCGCCTACGACGCGGTCGGGAACCTGATCTCGGACGTCGCGCGCAACGACGACGGCACGCGCGGGTCGTTCGCGGCCTTCAACGGGACCTTCCGGGTGGCCGAGCAGCGGTTCGTCCTGGGCGCCGGCGCGACCCTCGACGTCATCCCCGAGAGCGCCGTCCACGGGCGGAGCGCTGTGGCCTACGACGGCTACGGGCAGGTCGTCCGGACCTGGCCCTACGGGCGGGACGCGGGGCAGGTCGAGGTGAAGCGCTTCGACCCGCAGGGCAACCTCGTGCAGCGGACGGGGCTGAACGAGATCACCTTCGACTACACCGTCGACGCGATGGGCAACCCCACGGTCATCGAGGCCACGACCCCGTGGGAGGACCCGGACGACGCGCCGCGGGCGTATCGCGGGGCCAGCGTCGTGAGCGGTGAGAGCCGGGTCCTGCGGCGAAACGGCCTCGGGCACCTGACGGCGGCCGAGGACCGGCGCGGGGCGGAGGCCGTCGCGACGGTCCTGCGCTGGAGCGACTCGCGCGGCGCGACGCTGCAGGAGTCGACGCGCTTCCACGACCACCCGACGGCCGGGCGCGAGGCCGTCACGACCCGGGTCCGGGTGGACGCGCGCGGGCGGCTCGTCAAGCGGGCCTTCAGCGACGCGCCGGCCAACGACTGGAGCCTGGAGATGAGCTTCGACGGGCTCGACCACATCACGGCGGTCACCAACCCGAAGGCGGGGACCCTCGATGACGGCAACCTCATCCCCACCTTTGGCTCGGCGAGCTTCCGCTGGGCAGGGCGCTACGCCTACGAGCGGACCGTCGTCGGGGCGCCGTTCCTGGGCGGCGACGGGGCGGGGAACTACACGCTGACGACGTCGTGGTCCTACGACGAGCTCGCGGCGCCGTACTACATGAAGCACACGTACGACGACGGGGACGGCGCGCAGGGCGTGCACGCGAGCCAGCAGTGGTTCAAGGGTCCGGATCTGCTGATGTCGGCGTCGACGGCGCTGAAGGGGGGCGTGCGGCAGGTGGACCCGGCGCTGCTCGACATCTATCTGCCGCTGGGCGTGAGCCACGTCTCGGGCTTCGATCCGTATAGCGTGCCGGACCGCTTCAAGCGGCTCGACGACTACACGGTCTATGCCGGGAACCCGCTGTCGAGCACGGTCATCGGGACCGAGTACGACGGCTTCGGGATGGCGATCCGCTCGATGGCGACGACCTATGGCGCGCAGTCGGGCATCGCGACGGGGACGTATACCTGGACCGAATATGACGGCGCGCGCCGGGTTCGGGAGTCGAGCCTGACCTTCAAGACCGACGACGGCATCTTCGAGTCGTCGATCAAAGAGATGAAGTCCGTCGAGATGACCTACGCGAACGGCGCGGACGCCGAGGCGAAGTGCGGGGCGTCGTCACCGATCGAGCGTGTCTGCCACACCCGGCACATGCTGCTCAAAGAGCCGATCTTCCTCAGCGAGCCGAGTCTGCCGCCGGAGGTCGGCGAGACGAGTATCGCCGGCAAGGACGTCCCGGTCGAAAACCGCAACAACTTCGTCTTCAGCTACACGGCGGGCGGGCGTCTGACCGACGGGCAGAACGATCGTGGCGAGTACGGCTACGATCTGTTCGACCGGATGATCTCCATCGCCGACAAGCTCGAGCTCGGCCAGAACTGCAACGCCGGGACCTGCGTGGCGAGCCGCCGGTACGTGACCTGGGATCCGCTGGAGCGGCGCGTGTTCGAGACCTACGACGTCCCGTCGACGCTCCCGACCGAGCGGCCGCGGCGCTTCGTGTACTACGGCGACGACCTCGTCGAGGAGGAGGTCTACCGGTGGACCGGCGAGACCTTCGAGAACCCGGGCGAGATCGTCTACAGCGGGCGGAGCCGCTTCGTGTACGGGGCGACCGGGAACATGGTGTTCGCGCAGCCCTTCGAGGCGGGCGACAGCTATCTGCCGCTCGAGGGGCTCGACCGGCGCTTCGTCGGGTTCGTCCGGCTGTCCGACGGGGAGCTCCAGGCGAGCAGCGCGAACCTGCTGCTGACGCGGTTCAAGCCGCAGCCGTTCATCGGCGGGCCGGGGGACGAGGCCAAGGTCTTCCGCTTCACCTCGCCGGGCGAAGAGCAGGTGCCCTTCGACGGGCTCCGGTTCTCGGGCCAGGGGAGCTACTTCAAGGACTTCCGCCACAACCCGGTGAACGACCAGTGGTACGGGCTCGAGGCGTTCAGCAAGGCGATCGAGGAGAACCGGCGGGGCTTCGACATCATCGCGCTTGTGATCTCGTTCCCGGTGCTGGCGATCGCGCCGTTCTCGGTGGTCGCGGAGGGGCTGTCGCTCTTGTACGACGCGGTCGAGATCACCAACGAGATCTCGGCCAACGGGCTCTCGTGGGGGTCGGCGTTCCAGATCGTGGCGTCTCTGGGCGGGGCGTATCTGAGTTACCGTGGCAGATTCGAATATGACGTTCCGGCGGTATTGACACTTCGGACGGCGAAGTGGCGAAAGGCGCTGGCGGCGGCCGAGGAGGCGGCGTTCCAGGACTGGGTGAAGGCGGAGCGGGCGGACCTGTTCAAGAAGCTCGGGCTGAAGGACCACCCGATCGTCGAGGAGCTGGGGATGAAGGACGTCGGCGCGGAGTGGCTCGAGGAGGGGCTGACGCTCCAGAGCAAGGGCGGGCAGTACGCGGCGGACGCCGAGGACGCGCTGAAGCAGGCCGAGCTGAACCTCGGGCGGGCGGCGGACCTGCGGCCCCAGAACATCCAGCGGATCGCCGAGAACGTGGCCTTCCTCGAGGAGGCGCTGCCGCAGCTCGAGTTCCGCTATGGGTTGCAGAAGGCGGCCGAGCTCGCGGACGAGTACCGGGCGGCGGCGAAGAAGCTGGCCGAGGAGTGGGCGCAGGCGGCGACGGACCTGACGGAGACGACGCGCTCGGGGCTCGGCGACGCGTTCCAGGGGGGCTTCGCGCGGCAAGCGGCCCAGGGGCCCGAGGCTTTCGCGCACAACCCGTGGGCGGCCGCGTACTCCGGCGGCGAGGGGTGGAACTTCCCGTGGGGCGGCGGTGCGGCGCCGAGCGCGTTCACGAGCCCGCTCCGCCACGCCCAGGATGCCATGACCCAGGCGGCGCGCCTCGTCCCGACGGATCCGCGGGCCGCCCAGCTGGCGGCCGAGGCGGCGGCCTTCGCCCAGATGAACGCCCCGCTCTCCCGCGCGGCCTCCGAGGTCGCCGGCGACGTCACCCAGGTCGTCACCCGAGGGCAGGCGGCAGCCGCCGCGGCCGAGGCGCTGACAGACTCCCAGGATGTCCTGAGCACCCGCTTCGTCTCCCGGCCGTGAGGTTGTGGGCGACGCTCAAACCGGTGCGGCCTCGCTGCCGAGCGTTTGGTGCCTGCAAGAACGAAGGCGTCGTATCGACTACGCATTGACAGGACGTGGTGCGAGAGGGGCTACTATACGTTGCTCGTGGACCAACGGAGGGCTCGACGATGGAGGCGCCGCAGATGTGGGATTTGCATAGCGGGGACACGTGCCGCTCGTGAGCGCCAGGGTCGCGTTGGCCACGGTCTTCGCGCTGTGCGCGTGTGCCTCCTGCGGCGCTGACGCGCTGCGCGACGACGACGCCGAGGTCGTCGTTGACGTCGAGGTCGACAGCTTCGATCCGAACGACGTGGGCCAGCAGCGCGTGGTCCCGGTGGAGTCACCCTATGATCCACCAGGGTTGCGGAGACGCATCGCGAAGGAGCGGTGGCTGAACGTCATCGCGCTGGAGCCGACGGATCGTGGCCGGCTCTTCCAAGACCCCTACCGGCTCGGGTTCGTCTCGGGCGATGACCGATTCTATGTCGTCTCGGCAGGTGTGAGGAACGGCGACGTCGATCGCGGCTCGCTCTATCAGCTCCACGCCCTCGATATGGACACGGGCGCCGAGGTGTGGCGGCGCAGCTTGATCGAGGCGGTGTTGCCGCGCGGCGCGCTCGTCGATGACGCAGGCGATGTCCTGGTCGTCGCGAACCAGGATGGGATCGACGGATTCGGTCTCGCGTACAAGGTGTCTCGGCAGGGCGAGCTTCTCTGGCAACAGCCGGTCCCGGTCCCCCCCAACTTCCCATACGATCCCCTCGCGCCTTACGGCGTCTACTTCGCCCCGGCGACGGACTGGGACTGCAACTACTACTTCCTTCGCGGCCTCACGGTCTCGTCGACCGACGCCGACGGCAACCTGCGGTGGATCCAGCCCCTGGGCACGCGGGTGTCGAAGGGGTGTATCGATGGTTGGGGCGGTGATCTCTTTGTGCTCGACGAGACCCTGTGGGTCGTAGGCTGGTGCGGGGTCTTCGCGTTCAGCCTCGATGGCGAGATCGAGGTGTGGAACAAGAACTCCGAGGATGGCCCCACCGCCGCGTATTATGGCGCAGTGCCCCTGCCCGATGGGAGGATCCTGGCCGGGAGGGTGAACGGCTTCGACGTCTTGGGCAAAAACGGAACGGGAGAGCAGATTCTCTTGCGCGACAATGCCCATTGCGTCCACTGCGACCTGCTCATCGGTCCCAATGATGCGTTCTTGGTCAATTCTGGTGGGGCTTACGTCTTCGACCACGACGGCGTGCGCTGGGAGTGGTCGATGGAGCCGGGCATCAACGCGCTCATCGACACGCACGGGCACCTCGTCGCGCAGACCCGCCGTGGCCTCATCAACATCCTCGATCTCACCGACGCGAGCTACATCGCCGCCTACGATGTCGGGCGAGACGTCACTGACGAGCTCGGTGTCGTCTCTCGCCCGGGTGAGCTGGTCGTCCCGTTGAACCTCACGCGAAACGGGCTCCGCGCCGCGGCGGTCTCCTGTGTCGAGATCCCCGAGCTCGGCCTCCCCGCGTCGGGCCTCTGGTCGCGCCGCGACGGCAACCAGAAGAACCAGCGCCGCTACCGGACACAACCGCAGCTCCCCACCGACGACCATGGATCGCAGTGAGGGCAGCCGAACGCGCTCGCGGCTCGGCGACGCCAACAGGATGTGCGCGAGGGGGGGGACCGCTCCCTTGATGACCCGTAGATATGGGGCGACGATCGCGTCATGAAGACGACGATTGAGCTACCCGATGACCTTCTCGCCGAGGCCAAGGTCCGCGCGGCTGAACAGCGACGTCCGCTCAGGGCGCTCATCGAGGCGGCGCTGCGCGCCGAGCTCCGGTCGGATCGAACCCGCGAGCCGAAGGCCGAGGTGGAGACCGAGTGGGTGACCGCCCCTGGGGGCTACCTCCGGGCCTCGACGTGAGCGACCGTGAAGCGTTCGGGCAGTGGCTCGTGACCGAGCGCACACGGTCGTGATCGCCATAGACACCGTACGCGCACAGGGCCGGGACGCCCCAACATCTGCACGCTCGGGCGGCGCTCGAGGCCGCGGCGCAGGACGGGCGAAGTTGGGTGCAGATCGGCCTCGTGGCCCAGGACGCCGGCGCGACCGAGCTCTGGACCCACGATCAGAGGTTCAGGGCGCCACCCGGGATGACCATCAAGGACCCGCTCCCGTCCTGACCCGCCGTCGCGTCGACGACCGGGGAGCAGCTCATCGCCGAGGTGCGCGGGCTGACCGTTCGGGCGATACGCCGAGCGCTCCCTGACGGATCCGACCACGCGGTTGAGGTTCGGGCAGAGTTTTGAGACCCTCTCCGTGTTGCGCTGCAGCAGTGCGGGAGGGTGTATGGCGACGCGAGCCACCGCGGTAGCCGGGCTGATGATCTTCGCGCTCTCTACGAGCTGTGTGTCGGAGGGCGCGCCGACCGGGTCCGTGGGGGAGGTCGCGATCGCCGTCGCGCCGCTCGAGCTCGCGGGGGTCGGGAACGCGCGCTACACGCTGACCGTGCTGAACGGCGACGACGCGACGGTCTGGACGCGCACGGTCGAGTCCGATCAGTACGGGGACGGCGCCGGCTCGGTCGCCTACGTCGGCACCTGCGACGCCGACGCCCCCGACAGCACCGTGCAGCTCGTGGTCGAGGCGCTCTACGACGAAGGCGGCGCGGAGATCGACGCCTGGTCCAACCCGACCGCCGACGGCCCGCTCGAGCGGGACTTCACCTGCGTCGCGAATCAGGACGTCGCCGTCGACTTCGACCTCGTCATCGCCCGGGCGGCGACCCAGGGCTTCTTCGACGTCGCTGTCGAGCTCAATGACGTCTTTTGCGCGGCCAAGCTCGACTGCGGCGCGACGACGGCCATCGCCGACGACCTGCTGCTCCTGCACGACGGCCAGGGTGGGCGCGGGACCACCGCCGTCCTGGGCTTCGCTTGCACCGCTGGGCCGCAGGGCGCGGGCGACACCTACCTCTACCTCGACGACCTGGAGATCACCTGCGCCGGGCGGAGCGGCGAGACCACCGTCGTCGCCGTGACCGAGGCCGGGACGATCGCCGACCTCGACGCCGCGCCAGGTCGCAACCCCGACGGCTACCTGTTCGCCGCCGCGGTCTATCAAGGCACCGAGGAGCTGGCGAACAAGCGCTACTGGAACGTCGCCCTCGGGCTCGACCGCGAGACCTTCTCGACCCTGGGGCTCTGTACGCTCACGACGAACGCGACGGCGACCGACACGCCGCTCACCCTCGGGACGACGCCCGACGCGTCCGCCTACCCGTATGTCGCCTGGGATGTACCGCTCAGCGACGGCTCCGGGCGCCTCTGCACCGAGCACGCCGTCGACGACGGCGGCGAGGTCGAGACGCGCTACGCCACCGCCGGCGCGCCCGAGACCTTCGACGCGGTGTACTCTTCGGCGACCGGGCTCGCGCGGGTCTGTGGCTCGACGGTGGTCCTGCCCGACGGCATCGACCAGGACTGCGACGGGCTCGCCGACCCGCCCGTGGCCGTCGACGACTTCGAAGGCAGCAGCCTCGGCCCCCACTGGACCCTGGTGCAGGGGACGCTCCCGACCTACACCGTCAGCGGTTCGGCGCTCCACGTCACCAACGCAGACCCGGTCGAGTCCCTGGTACCCGGGATGGCCGGGCACTCGTGGATCAACGAGCTCGACGTCGACCGTGGCAACCAGATCGCCTGGCCGCAGCCGGTGGGGACCGGGGACCTCGAGCTCCTCGTCGACATCGGCTGGACGAGCGCCTCGGCGGAGATCACGATGGGCCTGGTCGCCCTCACCGACGCCGACGACTTCCTGCACATCGCCGTCGGCGACATCGATGGCACATCGGGTGGATATGGCAAGGCCGAGGCGACGGGACTCCAGACCTGGGCCAATCGCTGGACGGGGACCGTCCTGGCGTCGGGTTCGGGGAGCTTCCGGGTGGTCCGCGTCGACGGCTGGGTGTCGATCTGGTACCAGGGCGCGCTCGTGTACGGGCCGTCCTACAACGACGCCGACATCGCCAAGCTCGCCTTCGTCTACATGCGCGGCGGCTGGATGGACGGCCTACCGCAGTACGGGACGGTCGATCTGGGACGCGTCGAGCTGACGTACTGAGCCGCGGCTGCGGTCCCGCCTCGCGAGAAAAGCGTCGGAAAAACGACCGCTTAATTGACAGCTCCAAGGTGAGAGTCTCGTTTCGCGAGGTTGGATCCGTCAGATCGGCCGTAGTGGGCGCTGCCGGGCCGCTGGTGGGCGTGATCGGCGAAAATCGCCTCGCGAGGTGGGTCGGGCGCCAGAAACCGCCTGACGGGGCCGCCCTGATGACGCGCAAATCCCCATGGTATAAGGGTCGCGTGGATACTCAGGCCCCAGACGCGAGCCCGCCGGCCTGGCTCGTCGACATCGACCGGCGGCTCGTGGCGCTGTCCCGCTCGGCGGGCGCGCTGCGGCTGGCGATGGGCGACGCGCTGCGCCTGCTGCGCGAGACGGGGGGATACCTCGAGCTCGGGTTCTCGTCGGTCGGGGCGTACGGCTTCGAGCGCGTCGGGCGGAAGCCGCGCTGGGTCGACGAGTCGGCTCGGGTCGCCGGCCGGTTGGCGGGGTTGCCTGGGTTGCGAGCGGCGCTGGAGCAGGGTCGCCTCGGCTGGTCGATGGTCGAGCTCGTGGCCCGCGAGGCGACCCCGGCGAACGAAGCCCAGCTCATCGCCGAGGCGGCTGGGATGACCGTCCGGGCGATGCGCGAGCGGCTGGCCGGGCGCTCGGCCGGCGGAGAGAACGAGCCCGTCGCCGTGGAACCGGAGGACGAACAGAGGACACTTCAGGTGAGCGTCGACAGCGTGACGGCGTGGGCCTTCGAGGCGACTCGGAGCCTCCTGCGGACGCGCTTCGGTGTCATCGGCGACGACGCGATGGTCGAGGCCCTGCTCGCCGAGGGGATGTCGACCTTGCTGGCTCGGCACCCGGAGCTGACCTGCCGGCTGGACGGCGCGACGCGGGCCGAGACATGGGATCAGCAGCGCGAGCTGGAGCGCCGGCTGGCCGAGCTGCTCGCCGAGGACGAACTGTCGGGACAGGCCGACGACCCAACTCTGACCGCGCTGATCGCCGCGTTCGTCGAGGACCCGAGGGACAGCGTGGAGCTGCCGCGGACGCCGGCCGCGCTCGACGCGCATCTGCGTCAGCTGAGCGCGCGGCTGCAGACCCGGGATCGGCGGCTCGGAGAGCTGGCGTGCGAGGTCTGGGGCTGCTCCGGGTGGAAGCCGCTGGGCTACGCGACCGCGGCGCAGTACGCGAACGAGCGGCTCGGGTGTTCGCTGGCGTCGGTGAAGGCGCGGATGACGCTCGCGCGCCGTTGCCGTCAGCTCGTCCCCGAGGTCGCGCTGGCGCTCGACGACGGGGACATTGGATACGAGGCGGCGCGGCTCGTCGCGCGGGTGGCTGACAGGCACACGGTCTACGCGTGGCTCGACCGGGCGGCGTCGAGGACGACCAAGCATCTGCGTGAAGAGGTCGAGATCGTCGAGGCCGTCGCGCGAGCGCAGGGGATGACGCCGGTCGGGTACGAGCCGCCGGACGCCACGCTGGTCGCCGAGTTCCAGGACCTCGAGCGCGGGATGCTCGACGGGACCGTCGCCGAGCTGGTCGTCAACGGTGGGCGGCTGGCGGGCTCGGGCTCGAGCCAGATATCCGTCACGGGTGACGATGAGCCGAGCCAGATATCCGTCGTCGACGACGGGCGCGGTCGCTGGGCGGGGCTCGTGCCGCTGCGGATGCGGCTCCGGGGCGAGACGGTCGGCTTCTGGCGGGACATCGCGCGGCTCTTCGAGGCGTCGGGAGAGGCGGGGAGCTTCGTCGACTTCCTGATTCGGGCGTTCTGGAGCGTCTGGCTACGCCGAGACCCCGAGCACGTGGCGTATCAGGACGTATACGAACGGGACTTGCTGCGCTGCGCCTCGCCGGTCTGCTCGAACCGGGACCTCACGCCGCACCACCTGAGGTTCCGCGGCCACGGCGGCGGTGAGGAGCGCTCGAATTTGGCGGGACTCTGCGTGACCTGCCACTTGGAAATTTTGCACCTGGGCCGCATGACGGCCGCGCCCCCAGCCCACGACATCCACTGGACGCTGGGTCGCGAGGGCTTCCTCGAGGTTCGCGGTCGCCAGCTCCTCAAGTGATAGCGCGCTGTGGAGATGACGTCGGTGACGCCCCTGTGGACAACCCGCTCGCCCGGGGGGCTCGCAGGTTCCCCACGAGGGGCTTGGATAACCCCACTCGCCCGGGGGGCTCGCAGGGTTATCCACACCGACTTGGAAAACCCAGCTCGCCCGGGGGGCTCGCAGGGTTTCCCACATCCCCACGAGCGCCAACGGCGGCTGCTTTTTTGTTAGGGGAATACTGGGAAGGACAGGCGCGACGCATGCGGTCGCGTGAGGCGACGCCAACGCTTGGATATCTCCGCTCGCCCGGAGGGCTCGCGGGTTCCGCACATCCCCACGAGCGCTGACGGCGGCTGTTGTTCTTCTGCGAAGGTCTTTACTCGGGGGGGCTGGTCGATGGCTCACGAACGTCCCGTCCGCCCGTTCGGCAGAAGCACGATGTGCTGTGGCGCCGCCCGCCTGCTCGATCCCCGGACTACTCCGGGACGTAGGCGGCAGTGAAGCCGCGGCCGGCGAACACGAGATCGCCGTAGGGGCGACCCGCGATGGCGGTCGGCGCTTTGCCGGCGGCGAAGTTCACGTTCATCCACCCGGCCGCCGTGGGGTCCCACTTCCTCAGCTGGCTTGCCCCCAGCAACCAGAGATCGTCTTCATAGGGTCCGGCGAGCCGCCCTCCGTAGTTGCCGGTCGGCTGGGTGGTCCACCCGCTCCCGTCCCAGCGCGCGAGGTCGCCCGTGCTGTCGAGCAGCCAGACGTTCGTCGTCGCTGCGGCCCACACCGAGGTGGCCCCGTCACACTTGATCGTGTTGGGCACCGTGGCGACGTAGCTCCAGTCGACGCCGTCGTGGTGCCAGAGCTGACACTCCTCCGGGGTCACGTTGCGCTCGTGGGCGAGGGCCATGATGCGGCCGCCGTCCATCGGCGCCAGCTGAAACCAGGTGTCCGGCTCGCCGAGGATGATCTGGGTCCACTGCTCGTCCTTGTATCGCCAGAAGTTGTTCACCGGCCGCGCGTTGCTCACCCAGACTTCGCCGGCGACCGCCTGTCCGCTGACGAAGGGATAGCTGATCGAGCCGGTCGGGGGACCGAGGATCCGCCTCCAGGACCCGCCGCTTCGCTCCCACATCGTGGGGACCGAGGCGCCGTTCTCGTCGCTCGAGCCGAGCGCCCAGGCGGCCTCGGCGCCCAGGGTGAAGAGGTGACCGACGTGGTCGAGGCGCTCGGCGGGCTCGAAGACCGCGCTGGCGCCGTCGTCCCGGAGGACGCCGTAGAAGCCGGCCGTGTAGACGACGCCGTCCTCGCCGGCCGCCGCGGCGGTGACCTCCCCCCGAACCACGCTGGGCGTCGCCTCCGCGGCTTGGCTCCAGGCGGTCCCGTTCCAGCGCATGTGTCCGCCCTGAACGTGCGCGCCGTGGAGGTCGTCGCCCTCACCGGCGATCGCGTTCAGTGAGAAGCCGGGGCCCGGATCGACCCAGGCGTCGCCGTCCCAGCGCCGCTGCTCGTTCGTGCTGACCCAGACGTCGCTGTCCGTGGCGACCAGCATCGCGGCGCTGCCGGCTGGCGAGAGCGCGATGTCCTCGGTCCACTCACCGGCGGCGAGCTTCCACACCCGGCCCTGCTCCGTGATGAGCCACCCCACATCTCCCGCGACGTCCATGCGCTCGGGGTAGGCGATGTCCGACGGCACGCTGGTCCACGGCGCGCTCCCGGCGAGCAGGTCGATGGCGAAGCTCGAGGACGCCCCGCCGCCGGCGCGCCCTCCGACCCAGACGGCGTCCCCCATCCCCGAGACGAACCGGGGCTGCACGGTGACGAGGTGGTTGAGGGACTGCCACGCGGCCCCGTCCCAGCGCAGCACGTCGCCCTGTTCGGTCCAGGCATAGACCTCGGCGCTCGAGCGCGCCCAGAGGCCGTCGATCACGTCGTAGGTGGCGCGCGGCGTCGGCAGCGAATAGGCGTGCCAGGTCGCGCCGTCCCAGCGCTGCACGACGCTGAGGTCGTCGACCGGAGCCGACGTCCAGCCGGCCAGCCAGAGATCGTCGTCGTCGATCGCGAGGACGGCGCCGACCTTGTCCCACTCGAAAGGCTGCGCCATGGCGGTCCAGCCGGAGCCGTCGAAGCGGTCGAGGCCCGCGCGCCCACCCGAACGGTACAGCGCGCCGCTGGCGCTCTGGCTGAGCAGCTCCCCCCGCGTGCGAGACAGGTTGCGCCAGCCGGTCCCCTCCGTGACGAACACGCTGCCGCCCACGTCACCGCGGTAGACGGCGCCGTCGATGCTGACCAGGGCGCTCGCGAAGACGTTCTCGGGGGCGCTCCAGCTGGCGCCGTCCCAGCGGAGCACGCGCGCGTCCTCGGTGGCGACCCAGAGGTCGTCGACGCCCCCGCCGGCCAGGGCGACCAGCTCCAGGTCTCCCGGCGGGCCGGCGAGGCTCTCCCAGGTCTCGCCAGGGCCGGCGCAGATGACCGTGCTGTCGTTACCGACCGCGCAGAGCGTGCCGTCGTCCAGCTCCTCGATCGCGCGGAGGTGGCCGTCTGCCGAGGTGCCGAAGCTCCACGACGTCCCGTCGAAGCGCCACAGGTCGCCCCCCTCGACGCCCCAGAGGTCGTCCCACGCGCCGGCGACGTCGGTGGGGTTGTTCGAGCTCGTGCTGATCGACGACCACCCGGAGCCGTTGAAGTGCCAGGAGACGTCACCACCGACGGGGATCGCCGTCACCCGCGGCCCATCGCAGTGGAGGGTGACGGGGCTGTTGTCCGTGGCCCGGACGGGTCCCCAGGCGGCGCCGTCCCAGTGAGCGACGCCGCCGAGGCGGCCGCTCGCCCACAAGTCGTCGGGCCCGGAGCCGCACGCGTCGTTGTTGAGGTGGTACTGCGTCGCCTCGAGCGGGAGAAAGCGCCCGTCGCGGTAGGTCCACAGGCGATTTCCGAAGCCCATGATCCACAGGTCGTCGCCGATCCGGCGGAGGCCCTCGATCGTCGCGAGCGGCCCCTGGAGGCTCCCGTCACCGAAGGAGCTGAAACGCCAGGCCCGAGGTACCGGCTCCGGAACGGGCTCCGACACGTCGGTCGGCTCGGTGTCCTGGGAGGCGGTGTCGGCGATGGGGGTGTCCGCGACGGTGGTGTCGGTGGGGTCGGCGTCGGGGATCTCCGTATCCACGAGGCTCGTGTCCGCGACGGTGGTGTCGGTGGGGCCGACGTCGGGGATCTCCGTATCCGGGAGGCTCGTGTCCGTGACGGCGGTGTCCGTCGGCGTCGTGTCCGCGGTGTCCGTCGGCGTCGCATCCGCGGTGTCCGTCGGGCTCGTGTCCGCGGTGTCCGCCGGGCTCGTGTCCGCGGTGTCCGCCGGGCTCGTGTCCGCGCTCGCGGTGTCGGAGGGCTCGATATCCAGCGTCGTCGTGTCGGCGCTGCCGCTGTCCTCCTCGGTCGCGTCCGGGGAGTCGGCGTCGGCCGCGTCCGACACCGTGGTGTCCACGGGCGTCACGTCCGGGACCCGGGTGTCCTCGCCGAGGGTGTCTGGCGTCGCGGTGTCGGCGTCCGCGCCGAGGGTGTCGAGGAGACCGCCGTCGGCGTCGACCGACTCGACGTCGGTGTCCCCGACGGAGCCAGCGTCGCCGCAGGCGATCCAGGTCGTTGCGAGGCAAAGGGTGAGCAGCGCTGGACCGACGCGGGTCAAGTGGGGCCTCCGGTCAGTGGGGGCAATCGGGTCGTCGTGCGGGGCTGTCGCGCACGAGCAGCAGTGTGTCGCCGCACGTACCTACCAGTAGCCACGACCGGCGGGCCACTCACAATCGAACTGTGAGCGGGTGAGCCCGGTCGCGGCATCGGGACGGCCCCGACCACCTCGCTCGTGCACGGTCGCCCGCGACGGGGTCCGCGATTTGCGACCGCGTTCGCCTCGGCGCTACGATCACGCGCATGAAACGCCCAGCACTGCTCGCGCTCGCCCTGATCCTGCTCGCCCCCGCCGGCTGTCTCGAAGAGGACGGCGACGGCGACGCGAGCGACAGCGCCACGGTCGAAGACACCCAGGACGTCGTGGACGCCGCGTCGAGCTGTGACGAGATCACGCCCGGCGGGGCGTGCTCGGGAGCGGCGCACTGCGAGAGCGGGCAGGAGTGCTGCTGCGGTGAGTGCTACGCGAGCACCGTCTGTGACTGCGCCGAGGGGACGTGGGTCTGCTACGCCACCGACGCCTGCTACAGCCCGCAGTGCGCGGACACGTCGTCGTCGGAGGACACGTCGCTGCCGGACGTGATCCTCCCGCAGGACGTCAGCGACGCGAGCGACTCCGTCGACGATACCACCGCGAGCTGCCCGGCCGAGGTCCCCGCCGGGGGCTCGTGCACCGTCGACGGCCTCGACTGCGACTACGGCCAGGAGTGCTGCTGTGGGGACTGCTTCCCCTCGACCTCGTGCACCTGCGCCGGCGGGACCTGGGCGTGCCTCGCCACCGACGCCTGCTTCATCCCGAGCTGCGGGGACGGCGAGGGCGACACGTCCTCGAACGACTGCGAGGCCGAGACGACCTCGCTCGCCGCCGCCCTCTACCCGAAGGCGCAGGGCTTCACCGTCGTCGTCCGGCTCGACCACGACAGCCTGTCGGTCCTCGGCTACGCCATCGTCGCCGGCGGGTACGGCTCGGTCACCGAGGCCCAGGCCCGGACGGCGGCCCAGGAGGCGACGGGCTTCGGTTCCGCTGGGACGCTGCTCTCCGGGGCGGCCCCGACGGACCAGTGGGTCTTCTACGAGTCCCCGGGCGACTTCGGCGGCGTCGGCGCCGTCAGCGCGCGCACGGGGCTGGCCGTCTTCGGCGGCGGCATCGTCTGGGACGGGACCGGCGACATCACCTGGCCCACGAGCTGGTCGCCGGCCTCGGACCTCGGCGAGGGTTGCCCGGCGTCCGGCGGCTTCGGGACGACCCGCGGCTTCGACCTCGTGAACGGCGCCGACCTCGACGCCGACGCGGTCTCCGCGGCCCTCGCCGCCGTCGCCGACACCGCGCTCCCCGCCGCCATCTGGCACGGCGGTTACGCCTTCGACGCGGTCGTCCTCCGCTACCCCCGCTCGGTCGGCGTGTTCGACCCGGCGAGCGCCGAGTGGATCGTCCTCGTCAACGGCGGCTGGCTGGACTGACTCGGAAGGGGCGCCTGGTCGTCTGGGCGTAGCTCGCCCGCCGGCGCGCACCGATAGCGATGCGCGGGCGCCGGGGGCGCCTCAGTCGTCGTGCTCGCGGCCGTCGGGGTGGCAGTGGAGGCAGCCGCCGTCGATCCCGTACTGGTTGAGCGTCGACTGGTAGTTGCCGACCTCGCCCAGATGCTCGCTGTTCATCTTGTTGAGGTTGTGCTCGCCGGTGTGGCAGCCGGTACAGGTGAACTCGCTGTAGCCGGCCGCCGTGATGTGGCACTCGTTGCAGCTGAATCGGCTGTGATCGCCGTTCGTGATGGGGAAGAGCGCGTTGTGCTGCGGGAACTCGTCGGTCGCCCAATTCGCCGGCGTGTGGCAGTCGTCGCACGAGGTCGGGATGCCGACCTGGCTGTGGGCGGGGCTCGTCGTCGCCACGTAGTCCGGGTGGTGGCAGCCGTCGCAGGTCCGGGGCGTGCCCGCGTAGACGCCGCCGACGTGGCACGACTCGCAGCTGGTCGTGGCGTGCCGACCCTCGAGCGGCCAGTACTGATCGTGGTCGTAGGCCGCCGGACTCCAGCCGTTCTCCGAGTGACAGGCCTCGCAGGTCGTCGGGAACTGCTCGGCGACGTGGTTGGGATCCGTCGTCGCCTGGTAGTCCGGCAGATGGCAGCCGGCGCAGTCGCGCGGCGTGCCCTCGTACACCCCGCCCTCGTGGCAGGTCGTGCAGGCGACGGTCTCGTGCTTGCCCCGGATCGGCCAGAACTGGTCGTGGTCGAAGGTCGCCGGCGTCCAGGCGGCGGTGCCGTGACAGGTCTCGCAGCTGGTCGCGAAGCCGCTCGCCACGTGGTCCGGGTCGGTCGTCGCCTCATACTCCGGCAGGTGGCAGCCGGAGCACTGGGTCGGCGTACCGACGTAGCCGTCAGCGTGGCAGGACTCGCAGGCGGCAACCTCGTGCGCCCCGGTCAGCGGCCAGAAGTCGTGGTTGCCGTTGGACGCCGGGCGCCACGCCTCGGTCGCGTGGCAGGAGTCGCAGGTCCTGGGGTAGCCGAGGGTGACGTGGTCCGGGTCGGTCGTCGCCAGGTAGCGGTCGCCGTGGCAGTCGAAGCACGACTGCCCCTCGATGGCCAGCTCGGTGGGGTGATTCGGGGGCACCTGCCCGCACGCGGCGACTCCGAGGGCGAGCAGCGCTCCGACCCACGACCAACGGCTCCAGACGCCCATGCTCACCCCCGACTCGGCGCGTCCGCGGGACATCCGGCGTCCCCACGCGCGACACTCTAGCGCTCTCATTGGTTCGAATCGACGCACTGATCGATTTCACAGACTTGTTGCTCGGTGCAGACCACGTCGATCAGCCAGATGGCCCCGTCCACCTCGAAATCGTTGCAGCGCAACACGTAGGTGCGGTCGGAGTTCGGCTCGTGGAAGCAGACCTTGTCGCCCGGCGCGCACTCGCCCGGCGGCGGCGTCCCAGGGAACTCGGTCTCGCAGGCGGGCGCGCTCAGGAGGGCGCCCGCGCCCGCGACGCCCGCCAGCAGCTTCAGGAGGCGCCGGCTCACGCGCCCACCCCCGGGACGTAGCCGAGGTACATCAGCACCACGACGTGGATCGTCAGCGTCGCGACCATGACCAGCGCGAACACGCGGTGGAGAGCTCGCCACCAGCGGAGGAGCTTGCGGTAGAGCTGCAGCGTGTGCAGGCGGCGGCGGATGAGCACGATGTCGTGGACGTCGTGCCAGTCCACGTCGCTCCGGGAGCGGCCGAGCAGGTACAGGCGGAGCCGCAGCGACAGCGTCGACACGATCGTATACGGCAGCAGCAGCAGGCACCCGAAGCTCGACTTCGGCGTGAAGAGCGGCTGCCGCGAGAGCGCGTCGAGCTTCTGCCACAGCGGATCGTCGGGGGTGGTGACCGACTCGAGGTGGTCGCGCGCGTCGGCGAGGCGCCGCTCCAGCTCGCTCATCCCCATCTCGGCGCCGGCGACGGTGTGGGGGATCATGGCGTAGATGAAGCGGCCGATCACCCCGGTCAGGACCAGGACGCCCAGGGACACGAAGGCCGTGATCGCCACGGTCGTCCGCGGGTAGAAGGCGGTGTGGTAGACGACGATGAGGGGGCCGACGAGCCCGGTCACGACGTGCATGTTCATCCACAGCCGCAGCGCCCCGAAGCGGCGCATCGACTTGAGGCGGCGGCGCAGCATGAAGGTCAGGTTCAGCAGGATGAGCCCTGTCCCGACCAGGGCCTCGGCGAAGCCCCAGCTCCCGCCCGAGCGCAGGTCGTCGAAGCCGGGGTGCATCGAGCGGTCCCACGGGTGGGTCATGTAGAAGCTCGAGCCCTTGAACCAGAGCGCCAGCGCGATTCCGATCATCAGCGCCGCGAAGGTCATCGAGTAGAGGCGGGTCTTCGTCATCGGAACCTCCACCCGAGCAGGGCGGTCAGGAGGACCTGGCTCGGCAGGTGACCGAAGGCGACCTCGCCGCGCACGTGCACCCGCCACGGGCCGCCGGCGATGAGGTCGACGCCGGCCCCGACGCGGTGCTCGTCCTGGCGCTCGTCGAGCAGGCGCGACTGGAAGGTCGTGAAGCCGTAGCCGAGGCCGACCTCGACGACGTCGCCGAGGGGCACGCCGAGATCGACGTCGGCGACCTGCGTCCGGACGGCGCGCGTCTGGTTGAAGCGGTAACCGAGGGCGAGGCGCGACTCGTCGAGGGCGAGGTCGCGGAGGACCACCCGGGCGGCGCCGCCCTCCTGCTCGGCCGCGGAGTAGCCGAAGCCGTAGTTGCCGGAGACCGACACGCTCAGCATCGGGCTCGGGTCGAAGCGCACCTGGAGCCACGCGGACTCGCGCGGGTCGGTGATCCAGCGGTCGGCCCCGAAGCGCTCGACCATCTCGCGGTCGGCGACGATGCGGTTGTGGGCGTAGTGGGCGTCGACGGTCAGCCACCACAGCGGGCGGACGCGGGCGCCGACGAAGCCGCGGCTCAGGGTCGAGGCGGGCTGGCCGTCGGGCAGCAGCGTATCGTCGACGAGGGTCCCTACCGCGGTCGCGTAGAGGTCGAGGAGGCGGCCGTACTGGAGGCCGCCGTTGACCCCGATGTCGACGCGGTTGAGCGATCCGCGGAAGAAGGACGCGGCCGTCGTCAGCGTCGTCCGGGCCTGCCACGCCTCGCCGCGGCGGGCCCAGGTAGCGTGCCCGCCGACGACGGAGGTGTCGGTCGACAGGCCGGTGTCGTTGAGCCGCGGGGCGAGGCCGCCGTGGACGCCCGCGCTGAAGCCCTGGCCGAGGGCGAGCTCGGCGCGGACGCCGTCGAGGAGCCCGACCGACGGGGTCTCGACCAGGTGGATCCGACCGACGCTCGCCTCGACGGCGCCGAAGGGGCTCTGGTCGGCGGTCTCGTCCCAGCCGGCCGAGCGGAAGCGCAGCTCCAGGGTTCTGATGCGGTAGTACGGCCGCGAGTCGGCCCCCTGGCGGCGGTCGAGGTTCGGACCCAGCTCGAGGCGCCCGGCGATGTCGTGACGGTAGTCGAGGCGCCCGCCGAGGAGCTCGGCGACGTCGGGGATGAAGAGCTTGCTCCGGACCTCGGCCTGATGGAGGTCGAGGTCGTTGTCGCCCTGGTCGAGGATGCCGGCGTAGCTGACCCAGAACTCGCCGCGGACGCCGGTCGGCTCGGGGGCGCCCTGGCCGCCGCCCGGGGTCGGGATGAGCTTCGCCCGCCGGGCCGGGGCGTCGGCCCAGGGCAGGGTCGCCGGCCGCTCGTCGGGGCCCGGCAGGGTCGCCACCGGGCGCTTCGCCATCGCCGCGCCCATCTCTCGCGGGGCCGTGACCGCCGCGCCGGCCTTGACGCGCCCGCCGACCGCCTTCGCCACCAGCTGCCGCTCGCCGACCCGGGTCACCTCGAGCTTCAGCCCTCCAGCGCCCGTCAGCGTGTCCCCGACCCGCACGCCGTTGGACCGCCCGAGGTTGACGTAGACCTCGCCCTGCCGCACCTCCCGCACCTCGCCCGTGGGCGGTGCCGCCACCGCGACCCCACCCACCAACGTCAGCGCGACGACCAAAGTATTAACAAGCGGGGTCAGACCCCACGATCTAACACTTTCTCGCCAGCCTGCGCCTCCGCTCACGCTTCCGCCCACGCCCGCGCTTCCGCCCACGCTTGCCCCCGCGCCTGCGCCCACGCCTGCCCACGGACCCATCACTCACCTCCGTCGGGGTGGCAGCCGTAGCAGGCGAAGTTCTCGTAGACGTAGTCGCTCAGCCCGTCGTGCTCACGGCTCGTCTCCGGCCCGTGACAGCCGATGCAGGTGAAGTTCGCCGGCGGCAGCACGTTCTGGAAGTGGCAGTCGCCGCAGTCGAAGCGGCCGTGCGGCCCGCTCGAGATCCGGAACACCCCGTCGTGCCAGCGCGGCGACGTCGGGATCCACGACTCGAAGGTGTGGCACTCGTCGCACCGCTTGCTCATGAGGTAGCTCGCGTGCGGCGGGTCGAGCGCGCCGTTGTACGCGTCGGCGTGGCAGTCGAAGCACTGGCTCGACGTCCCGCCGTACACCCCGCCGGTGTGACACTGGAAGCACTCCGTCACCTCGTGGGCCCCCCGCAGCGGGAAGAAGACGTCGTGCTGGAGCCGCGCCGGCGTGAAGCTGTACTGCGAGTGGCAAGCGTCACACTCGCGCGAGAAACGCCCCGCCACGTGGTTCGGGTGCACGTCGTTGCGCTGGTAGTCCTTGGCGTGACACGCGTAGCAGTCGATCGGCGTCGCCCGATACGCGTCCTGCCGCTGCCCCTGGTGACACGCCGAGCAGTCCGCCGCTGCGTGCGCCCCGACCAGCGGGAATCGCGTCGCCCGGTGCTTCACCAGCATGTCCGTCGGCCGCCAGGACTTCGCGTCGTGACAGCTCTCGCAGCTCTTGCCGTTCTCGCCCCGGTGGACGTCCTCGTGGCAGCTCGAGCACGCCGCGAGCGCCTCGCCCGTCTTCAGCTGCCGCCCGTGGCACTCGCTGCACTTGGCGTTTCGGTGCTGCCCCTCGAGCCGGAACCCCGTCAGGTCGTGGTCGAACGTCGCCTTGTCCGACACTTTGCGCCACTCCCGCGGGTTATGGCAGGTCGCGCAGTCGCCGCCCAGCTTCGGCACCCCCGGCGGCCTCAGCGAGTCCGACTTCACCACGCTCTCGTGCGGGTTCGCGTGGCAGTCCTCGCACTCCCGGTACCCGAGCCGGTAGTGGACGACCTTCCCGCCGTCCGGCAGCGGCCGGCTGTCGTGGCACGCCTGGCAGCTCTCCCAGGCGTGGCTGCCCTCGAGCGGCCAGCCCCCCTTCGCCGCGTGGTCGAACGGGTCCTGCTTCCAGGTCGCCTCGCTGTGGCAGTCGGTGCAGCCCTTGACCGCCGGCGCCGTCGTGAACTGCGCGAGGTGCGGGTCTCGGTGACACCCCTCGCAGCTCGTCGGCAGGCCCTTGTACTGGACCGGCTCCCCCTTGTGGCACGACTCGCACGCCGCGTCCGCGTGCACCCCGCGCAGCGGGAACGCCGTCTCGTCGTGGTCGAAGTCCGACCGCTTCCAGCCGCCCGCCGTGTGACAGGTCGCGCAGCTCTTGCCGGACTCCTTCATCTGCGGGTCGAACTGCCCCTCGTGCGGGTCGTCGTGGCATTGCGCACAGGTCTTCACGCCGATCGCCAGCGGCGTCGCCTCGCCCTTCGGCTTGACGTGACACGCCGAGCACGGCGCCGCTCGGTGCGATCCGTCGAGGGCGAAGCGCGCCTCGTCGTGGTCCGCCACGGTGAAGGTCGACGGGTCGAAGCCCTGCTCCGTGTGACAGCCCTCGCACGCGCTGGCGCGGGTCACCGTCTGCAGCGGACCCTCGTGGTACTCGCGGTGGCAGCGGTCGCAGCGGTCGAACGCGATGCCCTTGTAGACGGTCTTGCCGCCCCGCCGGTGGCACTGCTCGCAGCGGACGCCCCGGTGCTCGCCGACGAGCGGATAGCGGGTCTTGCCGTGGTCGAAGCCCGTCTTCTTGAAGTTCTTCCACCCCGACTCGTTGTGGCAGCTCTCGCAGCGCTTGCCGAAGCGCCCCTCGTGGGCGTCCTCGTGGCAGCTCGCGCAGCTCTTCTCGACCTTCGCCGTCAGGTCCGAGCCGTGACAGTCCGCGCACGCGACGTCGCTGTGCTTGCCGACGAGCGGCCACCCCGCGGGGCTGTGCGCCGGCGGCAGGTTCTTCACGTCACCCCAGCCAGCGGTCGTGTGGCAGTCCGTACAGGGCGACAGCGACGTCCGCCCGCGGTGGGGGTCGCCGTGGCACGTCGAGCACTTCTGAAAGCCCGCCAGCTTGTAGGCGACCTTGCCGCTCGCCGCGCGCTCGTGACAGGCGGAGCACGCGACCTTGGCGTGCTTGTTCTCGAGCGGGAAGTCGGTCTTGGCGTGGTCGAACAGCGCCGGCGGCTTGAAGGCCGTCGTGGTGTGGCAGCTGTCGCACGACGTCCCGAGCTCGCCCTGGTGGACGTCCTCGTGACACCCGTTGCAGGTCGTCTTCGCACCCTGGTACCCGGGCCGGTGGTCGTGGCACGCCCCGCAGCCGGCCGCCGCGTGGGCCCCGGTCAGGCCGAAGCCCGTCTCGCGCCCGTGGTCGAAGTCCGCGGGTGGCGACCATCGAATCAGCGGATAGCTCCGCCCCTTGTGCTCCGAGTGGCAGTGCTCGCAGCCCTTTCCGGCCTCTCGAATCAGCTTCGCGTGAAAGCCCTTGCCGGCCTTGAGCGGGCCCGCGACCTCCTTGTGGCAGTCGAGGCAGCGCTCCTGCTCGACCCGCTTGCCGGGCGCGTGGCACTTCTCGCACGAGGCGGAGTTGTCGAGCTTCGCGTGATCCGAGGCCAGGGGGCCGGGGCTCAGCCACTGGGCCGAGGCGATCCCCCCGCTGCCCATCGCGATCAGCACGACGGTCGCGGCCAGCATCCTTGACACCCGCCGGCGCGCGTTCGAAACATGGCGAGCCCGAAAACCGACCCGAGGCGACGAATGAATGGGCTCCTGTGGATTCTCGTGGGCGTAGGCGCGGTCATGCTCGCGGCTCTGGCGCTCCTCCTGCCGCGTTACCTCAAGCACTCCGCCTACGAGAGCATCGAGCTCGACGAGCTGCCCGACGACCTCAAGAAGCGGCTGCCCGTCTCGCTCCACCCGGTCATCGACCCCAACGTCTGCATGGGCAGCGGCGCCTGCGTCGCGGCGTGTCCCGAGGGCAAGATCCTGCGTCTCCACGACGGGCACTCGCATCTGGTGCACCCCGAGGCGTGCATCGGCCACGGGGCGTGCGCCCGGGAGTGCCCGGTCGGCGCCATCAGCCTGGTGTTCGGGACCGCCGAGCGAGGAGTCGACATTCCGCACGTGACCCCCTCCTTCGAGACCAACGTCAAGGGCATCTTCATCGCCGGCGAGCTCGGGGGCATGGGCCTCATCCGCAACGCCGTCGCCCAGGGCGTCCAGGCCATGCAGAACATCGCCAAGCGCGGCCGCTCCAAGGACGACGACGTCCTCGACGTGGTCGTGGTCGGCGCCGGCCCGGCCGGGCTCGCGGCCGGCCTCATCGCCCACGAGAAGGGGCTCCGCTACGCGATCATCGACCAGGAGACGGCCCTCGGCGGGACCATCGCCCACTACCCGCGCAACAAGCTCATCATGACCGGGCCCTTCGACTTGCCCGGCTGGGGCCGCATCAAGAAGCGCGAGCTCAGCAAAGAGGAGCTCATGGAGATCTGGGTCGACGTCGTCGCCAAGAGCGGGCTCGAGCTGCGCCTCGGCGAGCGCCTCGACGCGGTCGGCCGCGAGGGCGACGTCTGCGTCGTCCGCACCAGCGCCGAGACCCTCCGCGCGCGCAGCGTGCTCCTCGCCATCGGCCGCCGCGGTACCCCGCGGACCCTGGGCGTCCCCGGCGAGGACCTCCCGAAGGTCGCCTACACCCTGCGCGAGCCCGAGGCCTACGAGGGCGAGCGCGTCCTCGTCATCGGCGGCGGCGACAGCGCCCTGGAGGCCGCCATGAGCCTCGCCGAGGTCCCCGGCACGACCGTGACGCTCAGCTACCGGGGCGACAAGATCTTCCGCGCCAAGCCGAAGAACCTCGAGCGCCTCGAGGCGGCCGTCGCGTCGGGCGCGGTCAACGTCCTGCTGCGGTCCAACGCGACCGGCATCGGCCGCGACGCGGTCACCCTCAGCCACGAAGACGCGTCGATCACCTTGCCGAACGACCAGGTCTTCACCTTCGCGGGCGGCGTCCTCCCGACCGGGCTCCTCGCCTCGGCCGGCGTCTCCATGGAGCGCAAGTTTGGAACGCGTTGATCTTCGCTCGAAACCACGGTACGCGGCCGAGCTGGCGGTCTCTCCGGCTGTCGACACCCTGTCCTCGATGCTGATCCGCAGGTTCGGTGGACGTTGCCACGCCCCCCTTGGTGGCCACAAGGGCACAATCCTGCTGAGAATTGTTCTCATGGCCGCGATTTTCCTGGCCGGGTGCTGGGAGGACCGCGGGCCGTGCGACCTGTGGGCGGCCAAGCTCCGCCAGGGGCTCGAGCCGAACACCGCCATCGAGCAGCTCGGCGCCAACGGCTGCGTCGCGCAACGGGCCCTCCTCGCCGCGCGCCTCGACGACCCGAAGCTCGGCGCCGACGCCTTCGCCTCCCTCGTCGCCCTGGGCCGGAGCCCCGAGGCCGAGGCGGCCGTGCTGACGATGCTCGGCCGCCCGGAGACGGTCGGCGTCGCCGCCACGCAGGCGGCCGCCTGGGAGCTCGCGGGCGCCGAGGCCCCCATCCGCGCGGCGCTCGCGGACCCCGCGCTCGTCACCCATCACCTCGAGCTCTACGACGCGGCGCTCGCCGTCGCGCCGGCCCACCGCTGGATCGACGCGGCCACCGCGGAGCTGGTCTCCCCTCACGTGACCGTCGAGACCGCCGACAAGGCCCTCGCCGTCCTCTCCGCCGTCGACTGGAAGGCCGCCCCGGTCGAGGCCCGAGGGCCCGTGGTCGACGCGCTCGCCGACCTCCTCAGCCGCCCGGCCGGGGCCATCCCGCCCGAGCGCCTCGCCATCGTCGCCCGCGAGCTGGCCCGGGTCCCGCGCCCGGAGCCCGCGCCCGAGATGGCGGCGGTCGCCACCCGCGCCGAGGCCGGGGACCGCGCGGCCTTCCTGCTCCTGTGGGCCTTCGGACACCCCGCCGCCTCGCGGGCGGCCCGGACCATCGCGAGCGCGCCCGAGGCGACACCGGGCGCGAGGGCCGCCGCCCTCGCCTATCTCGCCGCGCCGGAGCGAACGCCCGACGGCCTGGCCGCGCTCGTCGAGACAGCCCCCGGCGACGACGCCGTGCTCGCCGGGCTGGCGCTCCTCGGCGGGAGGTCCGTGACCGCCGCCCTCGCGGCCCGCGCCGACGATGACAAGGGGACGGCCCGGGCCGCCGCCGCGCGCGCCCTGGCCGTCGCGCTACCGGCGGATCGCCTCGACGACTGGGCCGCGGGGCTCTCGCGGCAGGCGTCGGTCCTGATGCGGCAGATCCCCGACGATCCGGTCGTCGCCGCCTGGACGGACGGCAGCCGGGCCTGCGGCGACGACGCGAGCTGCTGGGTGGCCCGGGTGGAGGCCGCGCTCCCGAACCTCGACGACCTCTCCGAGCGGCTCGCGGAGGCCGAGGCGGCGGTGGACGAGGCGCGCAAGACCGCTCAGGAGGCCGTCGCGGCCGACGCCGCGCGGGCCCGCGAGCTCGCCAAGGCCGAGGGCGACGATCTGAAGGCCGCCCGCGCCGAGCTCGAGGGGATCCAGGCCCGCCGCGACGCGGCCTACGCCAAGGTCGCCGAGGCGACGAAGCGCCAGGACGCGCTGACAGCGGTCGCCGCCGTCGTCCCGCTCGCGCTCCGGCGCGCGATGGCGGCAGCGTCCGACGCCGCCGCGCAGAAGAAATTGAGTGACGCGGCCCTGGCCGTGCTTAGACGTTGCCGCGGCGCCGCATGCGAGCCGTCCCGGGTCTGGGCGGTGGCGGCGCTGCGATCGGGGACCACCCCCCCCGACCTCACCGAGGCGCTCGCCGCCAGCGGTGATGACCCCGCGCTCGCCTGTCTCCTGGCCGTCGACGAGGTGGCCCCGAAGTGACCGCTACCGCCCTCGCCAGCCCCGAGGTCGTTCAGACAGCTCCCGCCCCGCTCATCGTCGCCGACGGCCTGTCCCGGCGCTTCGGGGATCGCTGGGCCGTCGCCGGCGTGAACCTGAGGCTCTCCGCTGGGCGCTCGCTGCTGCTCGCCGGCCACAACGGCGCCGGCAAGTCCACGCTCCTGCACCTCCTCGCGGGGCTCCTGCGACCGACCGCCGGGACGCTGACCCTCGGCGCGCCGGGCCGGCCTCGCCCCAGCGTCGGGCTCATCGGCCACCGGGGGGGCCACTGGCAGGATCTCGGCGCCCTGGAGCACCTCCGGATCGACGCGAAGATCCTCGGGCGTCGCTTCGATCCCGGCGCCGCTGCCCGCCTCCTCGCCCGGGTCGGCCTCGACGGCCGCGGTCGCGAGCCCGTCCGGCAGTTCTCGGCCGGGATGAGCAAGCGCCTCTCCCTCGCGCGCCTCCTTCACCAGGATCCCGACATCGTCCTGCTCGACGAGCCCTACGGGAAGCTCGACCACGACGGCACCAAGCTGATGGACGCCGTGGTCGAGGAGCTGATCGCGAGGAAGAAAGCGTTGGTCATGGCAACCCACCTCGTGAACCACGTCGCCCATCGACTCCAGCTCGGGCTGGTCCTCGACGGTGGGCAGATGTCCTGGGTCGGCCCCGCGGCCGACGTCCCGGCGGTCCTCGCCCGCGAGGAGGAGACAGGATGACCCTCGGCGTGCAGACCCGCGCCATCTTCGGCAAGGACCTCCGCATCGCCTGGCACGGGCGCGCGAGGAGCGCGGCGGTCTTCGCCTTCGGGGCCACGGTGCTGCTGCTCCTGTCCTTCGCCATCGGGCCGGACAGCGCGACCCTGGCCAAGCATGCCCCGGGCTACTTCTGGATAGCGCTCCTGCTCGGGAGCGTCCTGACCCTGACCGACGCCTTCCGCGTCGAGACCGAGGACGACGCCCTCGACCACCTGCGGGTGCTGGCGGTCGATCCCCGGGCGCTGTTTCTGGGCAAGGCCACGGCGACCGCGGTCACGCTGACCGTGCTCGCCGCCGCCCTCGTCCCGGTGGCCGGGATCATCTACGGCGTCGGCGTCTACGGCTCGTGGCTGCACCTCGTCCTCTTCGTCGTGCTCGGCGCCGCCGGGCTCGCCGCGCCGGGGACGCTCTACTCGGCGATGACCGCCAAGGCGCGCGGCCGCGAGGTGATGCTGCCGCTGTTGCTCTTCCCGCTGGTCATCCCGGTGCTGCTCGCCGCCGTGAAGGGGACGGCGCTCGCCCTGGCCGGCGATCCGATGGGGCAGGTACCCTCCTGGCTCGGCGTCCTCGCCGCCTTCGACGCGGTCTACTGGGCGGTCTGCCCGCTCCTGCTCGGGGCGGTGATCGAGTCGTGAACGACGCGCCAACGTAACCTCAACCGCGCGGCCGGCATCTCCACCCCGAGACGGTCGCGAAACCGCGGGCCCACCAGCCGGGCCCTCCGGGGGACATCATGCAAAGAAACACGCCGCCGACCCGCGGCGCGGGGGGACACCTCGCATGAGCGCCAAGAGACGCCTCGCCGGAGAGCACTGGATCGGCATCGTCGGCATCATCCTGCTGGCCGTCGGCTCCTATTGGGGCCTCGCCGAGGCCCCGCGCGAGCGCTACATGGGCGAGATCGGGCGGATCCTCTACATCCACGTCCCGACCGCCTGGATCGGCCTCCTCGCGCTCACCGCCGCCGGCGTCTTCGCGGTGCTCTACCTCACCCAGCGCCGCGCGCGCTGGGACGACCTGCTCGTCGGCTGCGTCGAGGTCGGCGTCATCCTGACGGCGATGCTGCTCATCCAGGGCTCGATCTGGGCGCGCCCGACCTGGGGCGTGTTCTGGACCTGGGATCCCCGGCTCACGACCGCGGCGATCCTGCTCCTGTCGTTCATCGGGGTGCTCGCGCTCCGCGCCTTCGTCGACGATCCGGCGCGGCGCGCTCGGTGGACCTCGGTGGCGACCTTGATCGCGGTCCTCGACATCCCGATCGTCTACTTCAGCGTGAAGTGGTGGCGGACGCTTCACCAGGACTTCTCGAGCCCCGAGACGGTCGCCAACCAGATGCACTGGCCGCTCCGCATCAACGCCTTTGCGTTGCTCGCGCTGGCCACCTGGCTCATCCTGCGGCGCGCCCGCCTCGCGCGCCAGCAGCGGAGCGAGCGCAGCGCCGCGCCGCCCGCGACCTCGACCCTGGTCGCCGGCGAGTAGCGCCCAGTCAGCAGAGGGGGAACGTATGGACGGTGTGATTCAAGGTGGTTGGGAGTGGGTGATCGCCGCCTGGGGGATCTCCCTGGCGGTGTTCGCGACATACGCGCTCCTGCTCCAGATGCGCATCAAGGGCTCCCGCCCCCGGGACGCCCAGGACGCGGAGGACCGACGATGAAGTCCGGCGGGCTCTACCTGCTCATCGCGTCGGTGGTCGCCATCGCGGCGATCATCTTCCTGGCCGTCGGCGGCCTCGGCGACAACCTCGTCTACTACTGGTCGCCGACCGAGCTCCACGACCACTACCAGGCCGAGGCCCAGCGCGGCGGCGACCGCGCCGTCGTCCGCCTCGGCGGCGAGGTCAAGCCCGGCTCCCTCGACCGCGGCGAGGGCGCCAGCGACCTGAGCTTCGTCGTCACCGACGGCAAGCACGACATCCGCGTCCACTCGACCGCGGTCCCGCCCCAGATGTTCCGCGAGGGCATCGGCGTGGTCGTCGAGGGCGTGTTGGGCGACGACGGCGTCTTCACCAGCGAGCGCATCATGGTCAAGCACGACAACCAGTATCAGGCACCGGAAGACGGCGAGAAGCCGGAGTATTCGGCGCCCGCGGCCGGGGCGATGTGATGAACGCGCTGCTCGGACGACTCCTCATCTACTTCGCCCTCGCGGCCGCCGCCAGCGGGGCGGTCCTCGCCCTGACGGCCGGCGCGCGCCCGACGGAGCAGCGGACGAAGCTGGCCCGGACCCTGGGCCTCGCCTTCGCGCTCGCGTGCCTCCTGGCCACCCTGGTCATGGTGGGCGCGCTGCTGCAGCACGACTTCTCGGTCAGCTACGTGGCGCAGGTCGGCTCGCTCTCGACGCCGACGGTCATCACCATCGTCAGCCTGTGGTCGTCCCTCGAGGGCTCCATCCTCTTCTGGGCCGCGGTCCTCGGCATCTACACCCTGTTCTGGCTCCGCGCCTCCCGCGACCGCGTCGACGACCCGCGGACGACCTCGACCCTGGGCGTCGTGCTCGCGGTCGGCGTCTTCTTCACCTTCCTCATCGCCGCCGTCGCCAACCCCTTCCTCGACACCCCGGCGCCGATCCCCGCGGACGGCCCCGGGCCGAACCCGCTGCTCCAGAACCACCCGCTGATGATCGTCCACCCGCCGTTCCTCTACCTCGGCTACGTGGGCATGACGATCCCCTTCGCGATGGCCTTCGCGGCGCTCCTCGCCGGGCGCGTCGGACCCGACTGGACCCGCTCGCTCCGCCACTGGATCCTGGCGCCCTGGGCGTTCCTGACCGTCGGCATCCTGCTCGGCGGGCGCTGGGCCTACGACGTCCTGGGCTGGGGCGGCTACTGGGGCTGGGACCCGGTCGAGAACGCGTCGTTTCTGCCCTGGCTCACCGCGACGGCCTTCATCCACGCCTCGATGCTCGAGGAGCGCAAGGGCCTCTTCCGCGGCTGGGCGATGGTGCTGGTGCTGACGACCTTCGCGCTGACGGTGCTCGGGACCTTCATGACCCGCTCCGGGGTCTTCAACTCGGTCCACTCGTTCACCCAGAGCGCCATCGGCCCGGTCTTCCTGGCGTTCCTGGCCGTCGTCGTGCTGGCGTCCATCGTGCTGTTGGCGTTCAGGATCCACGCGCTCGAGCCCGGCCGCGAGATGCGCTCGGCCATGAGCCGCGAGGGCGCCTTCGTCATCAACAACCTCCTGTTCGTCGTCTTCACCTTCGCGGTGCTCATCGGGACGACCTACCCGCTGCTGAAGGAGGCCTTCACCGACAGGAAGGTCTCGGTCGGCGGCCCCTTCTTCGACGACTTCGCGGTGCCCATCGGCATCGCCATCACGTTCCTGATGGGCATCGGCCCGGCCCTGCCGTGGGGACGGGCGACCGCCCGTGACGCGGGTCGCATCCTGGCGTTGCCGACCGCCGTCGGGGTGCTGACGGCGCTGCTCTTCGTCGCCCTGGGCATCGACCACTTCGTGACCCTGCTCGCCCTGGCCGCGGCCGGCTTCGCGGTCACCGTGAGCTTCCGCGACATGTTCGCGCCGGTCTTCGCCCGCCGTCGGGCCCACGGGGGCGGCTTCTTCGACGCGGCCGGCGCGACGTTCCGGCGGACCCGGCGCCGCAACGGCGGCCAGATCGTGCACGTCGGCGTCGCCCTCGTCGTCGCGGCGATCGCCATCTCGAACAGCTACCAGGTCAAGACCGAGGGCGTCGTGCGGCCCGGCGGCTCGATGGACGTCGGCGAGTACACCCTGGTCCTCGGCGGCCTGCGCGCGGTCGACGACCCGCACCGCCACCGGCAGTTCGCCGACTTCGTCGTCTACCGCGGCGGCGAGAAGCTCGGCGTGTTGTCGCCGGCGATGAACCACTACGCGACCTCGATGAACCCCATCGGCACGCCGGCGGTGATGACCGGGCCCGAGCACGACCTCTACCTCTCGCTGATGCACCTCGACGCGCAGGAGGTCGGGCTCCGCGCCTACATCAACCCCGGGGTGATGTGGCTCTGGATCGGGGGGCTCGTGATGCTCCTCGGCACCCTCGTCGCGGCCTGGCCCGAGCGGCGCCGCGCGAGGTCGGCGGCCCGGGAGACCGAGGCGGTCGCGGAGGGATCGGCGTGACCGTGAGCGAGTCGCAATCCCGCGCGGCGGCCCAGGGGCGGCCCAGGGTCTCGTGGCCGGTGCTCGTCATCGGGCTGATCATCGTGGTGCCGCTCATCGTGCTGCTCGCCCAGGGCTTCAAGTACGATCCGCGCGACATCTCGTCGCCGCTCATCGACAAGCCGGCGCCGGACTTCGCGCTCCAGACCGTCGACGGCGACCGCGAGGTCACCCTGGCGTCGCTGAAGGGCAAGCCCACGGTCATCAACTTCTTCTCGACGTGGTGTCTGCCCTGCGAGCAGGAGCACCCGATGCTCATCGCGGCGGCGCGCGCCTACGGCGACCGCGTGAACTTCGTCGGCATCGTCTTCGAGGACACCAGGGCCAAGGTCAACCAGTGGCTCGATCGCCACGGGGGGCGCGGCTACCCCGTGCTCATCGACGTCGGCGGCCCGGCGGCCATCGCCTACGGCGTCTACGGTGTGCCCGAGACCTACTTCGTCGACGCCCGGGGCGTCATCCGGTCCAAGGTGAAGGGCGCCCTGACCTTCGGCACCCTGCAGTCGCAGCTGGAGGCGATGCAATGAGCCCCCGCGCGCTGCTCGCCGTGACGTTCCTGCTCGTCGCCGTCTACGCCACCGCCGCCCAGGCGCAGCGCCGGGGCGAGCCGATCCGCGGCGAGGCCGAGCTCGCCCTCGGCCCCGACGTCGAGGCGGCCGCGGGGCCGCCCGCGGGCCCGCCGGTCACCGGCGACGAGCTCGAGCGGCGCTCCTGGGCGCTGTCGATGGAGGTCCGCTGCCCGGTCTGTCAGGGGCAGCCGATCGCCGAGTCGCCGGCGGAGTCGGCGCGGCACATGAAACGCCAGGTGCGCGCGATGGTCGCGGCCGGCTACTCCGACGAGCAGATCTTCGCGTATCTCGAGAACAGCTACGGCGAGTTCATCCGCCTGAGCCCGCGCCCCGAGGGGATGAACCTGCTGGTCTGGGTGCTGCCGTTGGCGGCGCTCGTGATCGGCGCCGGCGTCGTGGTCTGGTTGGTGGGGCGCAAGCAGCCGGCGCGGGCTCGCGCGGCCGGCGCCGTCGCGGTCGCACCTCCCGAGGACACCGGGCTCGCGCCGTGGATCGAGCGCGCGCGCCGTGAGGCGGAGGGCGACGGATGACGAAGCGCGACCCGGAGGGGTGTCGGTGACCGAGCAAGGCTGGGTGGTAGCGGCGATCGTCCTGGTGGCCGGGCTCCTGTCGGGGCTGGCGCTGGCGGGGATCACGAGGAAGCGGGCCGACGAGCCCGAGGGCAAGCGCGACGCGCGCGAGCAGCGCATCGCCGAGCTCGAGGCGCGCCGGGCGCAGCTCATGGAGCAGCTCCGGCTGAGCGGCATCGAGGCGGCCTCCGCCGACGAGAAGGCGGCCATCGAGCGCGACGCCGGCCTGGTCCTGCGCGAGCTCGACGAGCTCCGAGCCGCTCCGCCCGAGGCGACCGCGACCGTCGCGACCGAGCTGGCTTCGACGCCCGCGGCCCCTCCCGCCGAGGCGGCCGCGACCGTTCCGTCCCCTGCGGCGCCCGCGGCTCCTGCCGCGCCGTCGGCGAGCGCGACGAAGGGCTCCTGGGGGCTCTCCCCGCAGCTGGCCGGGGCGATCAAGGGCGGCGCGGTGGTCGCCGTGGGCTTCGTCTTGTACCTGGCGCTGACCAGCCAGACCGGCCCCCGGGCGCCGGGCGCGAGCATCACCGGCAACGACGCGGTGGCGCCGATGGGGGCGGGCGCGTCGACCCGGGCGCCGGCGGCGTCCTCCAGCATGGCAGCGGGTCAGGGCGACGGCCAGGAGGCCCGCTCCCTCACCGCGGTCGACACGCCCCGGCTCCGCGCCGCGCGCGCCGAGGTCGCGGCCAACCCGTCGTCCCACGCGGCCCGGGTCGAGCTCGGCTGGGCCCTCGTCGACGCCGGCGGCTGGATCGAGGTCTATCGCCTGGCCGAGGCGCTGCTCAACGAGAACGAGAGCGACGCCGACGGGCTGGCCCTGGCGGTCGCGGTGCGCGTCGCGATGGGGCAGCGAGAGGGCCTGGCGCCCCTCGTCGACCAGGCCATCGACGCGTTCCCGAACCACCCGATGCTGCTGGCGTGGCGCGGCCGCGTCGCGCAGCTGACCGGGGACGCGGCCGGGGCCGAGCGCTTCTGGGCGCGGGCGCGCACGGCGGCGTCCGGCGACGCCGAGCTCGACGCCCTCATCGGCGACTTCCGCCGGACCCCCGCGGCCACCCCGTCGCCGCACCCCGGGCCGGGGGCCGCGCCGGCGCGCCCGGCCACGACCGCCGAGGCCGGCTTCGAGGGCGGGGTCAGCGGCACGGTGAAGCTCGCCTCGGGCGTCACCGCGCCCCCCGGCGGCGTCCTCTTCCTCATCGCGCGTCGCGCTGGGGCCGACGGCGGGCCGCCGGCGGCGACGCGCAAGATCGTCGGGCCGAGCTTCCCGCGGGCGTTCACCCTGGGACCGGCGGACCTGATGATGGGCGGCGAGTTTCCGGAGCGCGTCACCGTCCAGGCGCGCCTCGACAGCGACGGCGACCCGCTCACGCGATCCCCCTCCGACCTCGTCGCCGCCTGGCCGAGCGAGGTCCGGGCAGGCCAGCGCGGCGTGGTCCTGGAGCTCGCTCCGGGGCGGTGATCCACCCGGCGGCGTGTCATCTCGGCACGCGCCGTTCTGAGCTCGCGCGGCGCGGACGTCGGCGTGGTCGGGATCGTGAGGTGTGACGCGCGGCGGGGGCGCGGTCCGACGCGGCCGACGACGGGGCCGTGCGTGGACGTCGGCCATCGCGGTCCGTATGATCGACGCACGAGAGAACCGTCCCGCGAGAGCCCCCCGGAGCGCCGGCCCGCCCGGTGTCCGTGGCGCCGCCCGTCACCGCCGCAACCCCACGCAGGGAGCCGTCATGATGTACAAGCTGCCCACCGTCCGTGAGTTCATGGATCGCTTCGTCGACACCGTGCCGCCCGACATGGACGTGCTCGAGGCCGTCGAGTTCCTCCTCGCCAAGCGGATCACCGGCGTCCCGGTGGCCCTGAACGGCGAGATGGTCGGGATCCTGACCGAGACCGACTGCATCAAGCTCCTCGCCAAGGGCGCCGACGCGGACATGCCCAAGGGCAAGGTCTCCGACTTCATGACCCGCGACGTTCGGACCATCCCGTCCAAGATGGACATCTACTACGCCGCCGGCATCTTCTTGCAGGTCGACTTCCGGCGTCTCCCGGTGGTCGACGACGGCCAACTCGTGGGCGTCATCACCCGCTTCGACATCCTGCGCGCCATCCGCAGCGGCCTGGGCAAGTAGCCCGTCCAGGGCGTCGCAGAGAAAAAAGTGACGTTTCTGTTGACGTGGCAGATCCGCGTGCGCTATTTGCCCGCCGAACGCTCCCCGAGGTGGGGAGCCCCAAGACCTTCGACACCGGGAGAACGACCTCGATGAAGCGCTTCGAGCCCAACTGGCAGCGGCCGTACGTGACGTGTCCCGACGCGTCGGCGTGCGACCGCGCGCGCGACCTCGCGGTCGCCACGCCGCGGTTCGAAGGTGACGTGACCATTTCGCTGATGAGCCACCGCGAGTCGATCCCGTATCCATGACGTCGCTCCCGTCCGGGAGGACGAAAGGGCCGGGATCCTCAGGGTTCCGGCCCTTTTCTTTTGCTTGGAACCGTCTCGTGACGAGCCCGCTACCCGTGCGCCATATTGCGCACGGTGTCGTCGTAATATGCCGTGGTGGCATATCGGCAGCGGTGCGCAGGTCGTCATGGCGGCGACGCCCAGGCTCCACGGCGCCCAGGCGACTCGCAGGCGGAGTCCGGGCGTCCCGCCCGCACCAATCGTCGCCAACCCCCGAGCCCCCGGCGTCCGTTCTGGCCTCTCGCGACAGCCTCGTCCCGACCGCCCAGCCCGAGGACGAATGACGCCCTCGCTACGAGATCTCGACCCGAGCCGAACGCTCTCGCGGTTGCACAATCCTGAAATCACATGGTTCCGACCGGGTCACGGCGGTCGGACCTCGGCTGCTCACGCGGCCGAGAACTTGCTTCCACCGTGAGCAGCCCTGAACTTGTGGACAGGAGTAACGACATGGACACGCTCGTCCTCAGCGCGGCCTACGAGCCCATCGAGCGCATCACCTGGCAGCGGGCCATGACCCTGCTCGTCGCCGGGCGGGCGGAGCTCGTCGAGGAGTACGAGGACCGGCACGTGCGCACGGTGCGCTACGCCTACGCCATGCCGTCGGTCCTGCGCTTCGTGCACGCCCTCAAGTGGCGGGCCCGCGGCGTCCGCTTCTCGCGGCAGAACGTCTACCTCCGCGACGGCGGGCGCTGCCAGTACTGCCGGCGGGTGGTCCCGCGGCACGCGGCGACCTACGACCACGTGATGCCGCGCTCCCGGGGCGGTCGGACGTCGTGGGACAACATCGTCATCGCCTGCCTGCGCTGCAACCAGGCGAAGGGCAACCGGACCCCGGAAGAGGCGCGCATGCGCCTGGCCAGCGCCCCGGTCGAGCCCAGGTCGCTACCCGACCAGTGGGGGATGACCATCACCTGGGACAAGGGGATGCCGCTCACCTGGCGGCAGTACCTGGTCGACCGCCACTACTGGAACGGCGCGCTCGAGGAGGAGTGAGCCTCGAGCCCCGACGTCGCCCCTGGCGTCCGCTCTCGGCGGGCGCCGGGGGCGTCTCTTCTCCGGCGCCGGCCGGTGTGCCGAGGCTCGCCCTCGAGGCGAGAGCCGCATTTCTTGCGGTGCGACAGATCGGGCCTGAAGATCCGACGCGGTCGCACCGATAGGGTGGGGGTGAGCCGCTTGTCCGACCGGTCGAGTCCCCCTGCGACCGCGCTCCGCCCGATCCGGGATCTCGAGGAGCTGCGGCTCGACACGTCGACGCTCGTCCTCGTCGCGCTGCTCGGCTTCGCAGGCATCGCGGCCATCGACGCGTATCACTTCTTCGTGGAGGGCCACGACGTCTCCTGGGTGGCGCTCCCGGTGCTCCTCGGGCTCTTCGCCGTCCCGGTCCTGTTCCGCGTCTTCGGAAACCAGCGCGCGTCGCGGGTCGCCATCCCGGTGATCCTGTGGCTCATCGCGGCGCTGACCGTCACGATGTCCGGCGGCGCTACATCCAAGGCCCACTACCTCTTCGCCCTGGTGCCTCTCTTCGCCGCGGGGCTCCTGTCGCCGCGGGCGAGCTTCGCGTGGGCGCTGATCGCCCTCGCGTCCGAGGCGAGCTTCTACGCCCTCGACGCGCTCGGGATCGCGCTCCCTCACCGCGGGATTCACGCCTACCACATCGACATCCCCTCGGCGTCGCTGGCCACGGTCATCGTCTTCGTCGTGACCGCGAGCCTCGTCCTGCGCCGCCGGGCCGCCCGCCGCGAGGTCGAGGCGGCCGTCGGCGCTGTCGCCGTCGCCAACCAGGGAGCCGATGCCGCGCGGATCTGCCGCGAGCGTGCCATCGAGGCCCGGCAGGTCATCCTGGGCAAGGTCGGCCACGGCTTCCGGGGGCCCCTCGAGGTCATCCTCGACGCGACGCGTCAGCTCCGCGGCGAGCTCCACGAGGGCTTTCGGGACCACGCCGAGATGATCGATGAGTCCGCCGGCGCGCTCATCGCCAAGCTCGACACGTTCGCGGCCCACACGCGGGCGTGGTCCATCTCGTCGGAGGTCCGGGCGCCCCTCGCGCCGGCGGCGATCGGCCGCGTGGTCATCGCCGCGCACGAGGGGCAGGCGGCGGCGGCCAACGTGACCCTGGGCTTCGTGGAGAGCGCCCCCCTCGGTGAGCGGCTGGGGGACGCCTCACGGATCAAGGTGCTGCTCGACGTCCTCGTCGGGCACGCGGTCGCGCACGCGGCGGGCGACCGGATCACGATGACCGTCGAGCCCCTGCTCGGCGACGACGTCCGCTTCGAGCTCGACGGCGTCGCCGGGCCGAGCGCGATCCTCGGCGTGGATCGCGATCTGGCCGCCGCGCTCACGCCGGCCCGGCGCCTGGCCCGCGCCCTCGGCGGGGGCATCTCCTCGCCGGAGGCGAGCTCGGCCAAGGGCTGCCTGGCGGTCGTGCTCCCGCTCCCGGAGGCGCCCCGACGACCGGGAGGGGCGTCGTGCTGAAGGGCTTCTGGCGCCTCGTCGAGCGGACGCTGCCTGAGGCGGTGCGTCGCGGACCCGACGTCGAGCGCCGAGCGCAGGCGCGGCTCCTCGGCGCCATCGCGCTCCTCATCGTCGTCCTGGCGTGCGTCTCGGCGCCGCTCGACGCCATCGCGAACCCGACCTCGCTCTTCGTGGACCTCGCCTACGGCGCCTTCGGGGCCATCCTGCTGCTCGTCCAGCGGCGCACCGGCCAGATCGAGCTGGTCGGCACGATCATCGTGCTCGCCCTCGCGTTCCTCGGGGTCGGCCTCGGCGTCCTGTTCCGGGAGCCCGGCGACCCGAACTACGGCTGGATCGTCGTGATGGGGCTCGCGCCGATGCTGTCTCGGTCGCTGCTCTTCACCGGGGCCGTGACGGTCGTTGTCGTCGTCCTCGCCTTCGCCACGGCGACGTCGCGCCCCGACGTGCCGACCGTCGTCGCCTTCGGAGAGGTCTTTCCGCTCATCGCGGCCGCCTGGTTCACGATGTACTGCGTCATCTCCACCCACCGCCGCGCCTACGCCGAGCACCTCGCCGCGTATGACGCCCAGCGCGACATCGAGACCCTCCTCCACTTCGAGACCGAGCAGCTCGTCGAGCAGGCGATGGAGACCGCCGACTTCCTCACTCGGGTCAGCCACGAGCTCCGTACGCCGCTCAACGGCGTCCTCGGGCTGACCGATCTCCTCACCCACGAGGACGTCTCTCCCGCCGCCGCCGCGCAGCTCGCCCGGATCCAGGGCGCCGGCAGGGGCGTGCTCCGCGCGTTCGACACCCTGCTGCAGGTCGCGCGCGCCACCGCCGCCGGCGGGACCCCGCTCGAGGAGTGCGACGTCCCCGGCACGCTCGACGCCGCGATCCACCGCGTCACCCACGCGCTCGGGGTCTCGGCCGAGCGCGTCCCCCTCGCGCTCGCGCCCGACGCACCGCGCATCGTCCGGATCGGCCAGCCCGTGCTGCGAGGCGCCGTCGAACAGCTCCTCTCCTCGGTCCTCGAGGCCGGGCCCGAGGCGGTCCACGTCGCCGCGACCTGGGACGAGGCCCGCCTGCGGCTCGTCGTCACCGCGCGCCTGACGGACACCGACGCGGCGCCGCTGGCCCTCGGCCTCCCGCTGGTGGCCGAGCTCCTCGCGACGAGCGGCGGAAGTTTCGACAGGAGCGGGACCCCGGGCGAGGATGTGCGGGTCGCGATCACCCTGCCGTGCGAGGCCGCCGAGCCGCGCGAGCAGGGCCACTCCAGCGCGACGGCGGCGCGCGCCGAGAGGCCACGCCGACGCGTCAGCCCAGGATCCTCACCCCACGCCGAGCCCGGATGCTCACCGACCTGAACGAACGGTTGTCGACCCTCCTCCTCCACCCCCGCCTGCGGGAGGGCAGCGCCGAAGAGCGCCTCATCGGGCAGATCGTTGTGTGGCTGGTGAGCGGCGGGCTGGTCGGGGCGCTCCTGACGACGATCTGGTTCCTCGCCGTCGACGACCTCCGCCTCATCTGGTCGCAGCTCGCCTACCTCCTCGGCGTGCTCCTCGCGCCGATCTTCACGCGCGTCGTCGGGACCGTCGGCGCGATACGCCTCTACATGCTCAGCGTCGCCTGGGTCGTCATCACGGCCGTCACCGCCAGCACCGGCGGCGCGACCTCGTCCGCGATGTACTTCTATGCCCTGATCCCGTTCTTCGGCGCCGCGCTCGCGGGGGTCCGCGGCGCGACCCTGGGCGCCATCGCCGTCTACGTCTCGGCGCTCGGCTTCTACCTGCTCCACGCGGCCGGCGTCGCGCTCCCGGCCGACGGCGTCTATGCGCTCGAGGTCGACCCGACGTCGATCGCCGCCGCGACCCTGCTCGTCTACGCGCTGTCGTTCGGCTTCATCCGCTCCCGCCGCAGCAACCGCGTCGAGGTCGCGAGCTCGGCCCGTCGGGTCGCGCAGGCCAACGCCCGCGCCGCCGCTGCCCGGGCCGAGCTCGAGCGCGCCCACGCCGCCAAGGTCGTGGCCCTCACCCGGGTCGGAGAGGGGCTCCATCCCCCGCTCGTCCGCATCTCCGAGGCCGCGCGGCGGCTGCGGGAAGGGCTGCCGGACGCCCTGCAGGATCACGCCGACATGGTCGGGCGCTCCGCCCAGCAGCTCCTCCTCAAGCTCGACAGCTTCGCGCTCTACACCTCGTCCTGGGCGGGCGAGCCGGGCGCCGTCGCGTCCTTCGACGTGGCGGCGGCGGTCGAAGGCCTCGTGTCGGCCCGGACCTCGGACGCTCGCGCTCGCGGCGTCGCGCTGAGCGTCGCGACCCGCGGCTCTGGACACCGCCGGCGTGGCGATCGCGCGCGGCTGGAGCGGATCCTCGTGGAGCTGCTCGACAACGCGACCAAGTTCACCAGCGCCGGCTCCATCGACGTCCAGGTCGACGGGCGGGGGCGCGAGGCCGTCGTGGTCACCGTCCGCGACACCGGGGCGGGGATCCCGGTCGGCGAGCGAGACCGGGTGTTCGAGCCGCTCTACCGCGGCGACGTGTCGACGACGCGCCGCGCGGGCGGGACCGGTCTCGGCCTCGCGGTCGCGCGGCGCCTCGCCGAGGGGCTGGGCGGTAGCCTCGTCTGCGACCACGAGGTCGTCGACGGGACGCGCATGGTGCTGTCCCTCCCGTTCCCGCTCGCCAACGGCGACCCGTCGTGAGCGAGCGCTTCTGGCGGCTCGTGGACCGGCTCTTGCCGGCCGGGCTCCGGGACAGCCACCCCGAGCGCCGCGCGCGCGCCCGGCTGCTCGCCGCCTTCTGCATCCTGACCGCCTTCGCCGGCGCGGGCATGACGCCCATCGACGCCCTCGCGGGGACCGCCAACCCGCTCGTCACCGCCTCGGCGACGCTGTCGGCGGTCCTCTTCCTGGTCTTGCTACGCGTGACCGGGGCCGTCGACGTGGTCGCCACCCTCTTCATCCTCGCGCTGGCCTTCGCCGGCAGCGCCATGAACGCGATCGAGCCCCTGCCCGGCGCGCCGTACAAGGCGTGGGTCCTGGTCCTCGGCTTCACGCCGCTGGTCGGCCCGAGCGTGCGCTCGACCCTGGCGATCACCCTCGCGGCCATCGCCCTCTGCTTCGCGATCCCGGCGCCCCCGGGGACCACGCCGACCCTGATCCCTCCCGGCGACATGTTCTTCATGGTGATGGCAGCCTGGCTCGGCATGGTCTTCGTCATCGACACCCACCGCATGGCCCTCGGCGAGCACGCCGCCGAGCTCGACACCCAGCGGGCGGCCGAGCGCGAGATCAACGCCTCCACCCAGGAGCTCGAGGCCGAGGCCCGCGACACGCTGAGCTTCCTCACGACGGTCAGCCACGAGCTGCGGACGCCGCTGAACGGCGTCATCGGCGTCTCGTCGCTCATCTCCGACGAGGACGTACCGGACGCGTCCCGCGCCGACCTCGTCGAGATCCAGCGCTCGTCGCGCTCGGTGCTGCGCATCTTCGACACCCTGCTGCACTTGACGCGGACGACCGCGGACGGCGCCGGTGACATCCAGCCGGCGGACCTCCCGGCGGTGATGGACGCGGTGGTCGCGACGATCAGCCACGGCGCGCCAGAGGCCGAGATCGGCTGGAGCGTCGCCCCCGAGCTGCCGCGGGTCGTCGGCATCGACGCCCCGGCGCTGCACGTGATCCTCTGTCAGCTCGTCGGCTGCGCGGCCGACGCGGGGGTCGGCGGGCTCTCCCTCGACGCGCGGGCGCTGGGCAAGGAGCTCGTCATCATCGCCCGCGGTCGGCCCCCGCAGACCGATGGGACGCCGCTCGAGCTCGGCCTGTCCCTCGTCGGCGAGCTCGCGGCGCGTCATGACGGCCACATGACCGTCGACCGCGAGGGGGGCTTTCAGGTCGCGCTGACCTTCCCATGCCGGCCCGTGGACGTTGGCCCCATCACCTTTACAGCCTCGGAGCGCGACACCACCATGGCGGGATGAGACCCGCCCCGGATACCGTCGCGCTCACCGCCGCCAGGGACCGCTACCGCGCCGCGCCTGCTCGGGCGCTCCCGGAGGGGGAGGCCGCGGCCCGGGCTCGGGATCTCGCCACCCTCCGAGCCGCGGGGCGGGGCCCGGCCCTCGAGGTGGAGGTCGGCTTCGCCCGTGACGACGACGAGCTGTCCCCCGACGTGTACGTGGCGGTCGACGCGTCGGGCGAGCTCGTGACGGTCCTCCAGCGCGACGGGACCGAGGGCGTCGTACACGACGTGGCCGCCGGCGAGACGCGCCGGCTCGACCCACTGAACATCGCAGTCGACGGGGTGTTCGCGCTGCGTCACGCGCCGTACGTCGTGGCCTGGTGGATCGACGGGGACGGCCTCGGCTACGCGTCGCTCGACCTCGCGTCGGCGACCTGGACGGGCCGGTGGAGCGTCGCTGGCGGCGGCTACCTGGCCGCTGGCCCGGACGACACCCTGCGCGTGCTGCGTCAGCGCGCCGCCGAGGCCGACGAGGGGTCGGCGTCGGCCGACGACGACCCGTTCTCCGAGATCGACGCCCTCATCGCGCTCGCCGAGAGCTTCGCCGGGCTCGACGGCCCGTGGGAGATCGCGCGCGTCGCCCGTCCCGGCGCCGAGCCCGAGCGCGAGGTGGAGCTCCCGGAGGACGGAGACTACGACCGGGCGTGGATCTCGCCCGACGGGCGCTGGGTCCACGACGCGCCGGGTCGCTTGCGGCGAGACGACGATCTGCGCTTGAAGCCGACCGCGGGCGGCGACGACGTGGTGCTGGCCGGGACCGCGGGGCTCCGGGTGGTGCTCGTGGTCTTCCCGGTGGGAGGGGACCACGTCCGCCTGGCCGCCGCCGATCGGCGCGAGCTGCGGGTCGTGACCTACGCGCTCTCGACCGGCGAGCGCGTCGCCGAGACGCGCTTCGACGCGCCGCTCTACGCAGCGTGGGCGCTGGGGGACGCCGGGGTGGCGGCCTCCTGGGTCGACGAGCTGCTGGTGTGGCGCGATCCTGTCGCCGGCGCCGCCCCGCTCCACCTCGCCCAGCCTGGCGAGGCGGGGCTGGCGTCGGGCCTCGGGGTGGCCGCCGATCCGACCGGCGTCGCGCTGGCGGCGAGCGACGGCGCGTCCCTCGCCGTTCATCGGCTCGACGCGCTGGCGCCGAGCCACCGGCTGCCCCACGAGCGTGAGATCACCGGCGTCGCTGCGGCCGCGATGGCGCCGCGCCTCGTCACCTGCGACGGGGTCGGTCTGGCCGTGACCAGCTTCGGTGCGGACGGTGGCGTGGGCTCCGAGCGCGTCCACCGGGTCGCTTCCGGCGCGCCCGCCATCTTCGGGCCCGCGGTCGACGCCGCCGGGCGTCGCCTGGCGTGGTGCCTGAGGGGGAGCGGCAACGGCGCGGCGTGCCTCGAGGTCGGGCGCGGCGTGCCGCGCGACGTCGCCTTCGGGCGCACGGCCATGGCGATCGCCGTCCACCCGACGGGTGAGCTGCTCGCGGTCGCCACCGGCGACGTCGACGGCACGGTGGAGCTGCTGCGCTGGGACGACCACGCCGTCGTCGGCCGCTTCACCGTCGAGAACGCGGTCTACCTCCTGGCGTTCTCAGGGGACGGAGGCCGCCTCGCCGTCGCCTCGCGCTCCGGCGAGCTGTCGCTGTGGGCGCTCGCGAGCGGGACCCCGCTCGCCCGGGCGACCGTGGAGATCCAGCGCTTCGACGAGCTCGTCGCCGCCGTGGCCTTCGGGGACGCCGGCGCGACGTTCCTGACCCACGCCGGCGCCGCTCATCGGCTCGGTGACGACGGCGTCAGGGCGGTCTCCGGGCGCGACCTCGGCGGGACGCCCGCGGCCAGCCCTGGCGGTCGCTTCGTCGCCGTGCGCACCGACCGTCACCGGGTCGCGCTCCGCCGCATGCCTGGCGGCGAGCCGATCCGCGAGCTGCTCGTCGAGGCTCACGGGGCGGTCGCGCTGCTGGCGGGCGGCCGCGTCGTCACGGTGGACACCGAGGGGCGAGCGCTGACCGCCCACGCCTGTCCCGAGGCGGTGGACCCGATCCCGCCGTCGTCGCACCCCGCGCTGTCCGCGGTGGGGGAGGGCGAGAGCTGGGCGACCCTCGACGCGCCGCCGACCCCGACGGGGCTGAGCGGCCAGGCGGCGCACCACTGGCGCGCGCTGCGGCGTTCCCTGTGGCTCTTGGCGCCGGCGCGCGGGCTCGACGAGGGCGCGGTCGAGGAGCTGGTCGTCGGGACGCTGCCGCGGGCGGCGCGCCTCGTGGTCGCCCTCGACGCCATGGTGCGGATGCTGGCGATCCTGGAGGTGGGGCGGTCGTCGCTGTCGGAGGACGACGGCGCGCCGCCCCGTGGGGGAGCCCTGGCCATAGCCCTCGCGGACCGCTTGGGCCAGGCGGGCCGCTTCTCCTCGGCCCTCGAGCCGGAGGACGTGTCCTGGGCGCCGGCCGAGCGCGAGCTCTTGTTCGCGCTGCTCGAGGTCGACGAGCCGGAGGTCTTCGGCGAGATGATCGCCGCCCTCGCCGATCAGTACGCCTTCGAGGCGGCGCTGTGCCGGCGCCGCGACGCGCTGCCGGGGACCCGCCCCTCGGTCGTGGACGCGCTGCACGTCGCCGGATCCCTGGACGCGGCCCTCGGCGTCGTCGCCGCGGATCTGGCGGGGATCAGCCCGGAGCCCGCCGACGGCCTCCTCGCGCTGGTGTCGGACCTCGAGGCGCCGGACGAGGCCAGCGCCGCCGCCGGGGTGCTCCTCGACCTCCGCGAGGACGGCCCGAGCGCCCACCTCGTGGCCCTGCCGCGCGAGCTCCTCGGCGCCCTCGACGAGCTCGAGGCCCGGTTCACGCTCCGCTGCGTCCTCGCCGGGCTGCTGAAGCCCTGATCCCGCCATCCGCCCCGGCGCACAGCGGGCGGTCGAGACGACCGCGCGCCGGGTGGGCTCGCGACCGCTCGGCCCGCGGACGTCCCGTCCGCCCCGGCATCTCAGGCGGTCGAGACGCGCGCTCGCCGATTGGGCTCGCGACCGCTCGGCCCGCGGACGTCCCGTCCGCCCCGGCGCGGAGCGCCGGCCGTTCGGAGCGGGCGGCGCCCAGAAAGGGGAGAGGCGGGGTCGAAACCCCGCCTCTCTCGTCGAGCTGCGCTGTGCTCCGGATCAGCCCTCGCGGCTGCCGGAGTAGCTCTTCCAGAGGCGCCCGGAGGCCTCGGAGAGGCTGCCGTGGATCTTGTTGATGTCGGCCTCGGACCACTCGTCGACCGGCGCGCGGAGGAACGACGTGAGGTCGGTCCGGTTGTCGAAGGGCTCGGTCGGCACGTTGAACACGTAGCCGTGGCTCTCGACCCGAATCGTGCCGGGCTTGTCCGACGTCTCGAGCAGGTGGTGCATGTCGCAGATGCCGTACTCGCGCATCATGACGACGGTGGGCGTGCGGTGGAAGAGGATCGAGCCCTGCTCGCCCTTCTTGGCCCGCGCGTCGTTCTTGCGGCGGCTCTCCTCCGGGGTGACCCAGATGTAGAGGATGGCGGCGCGCTTGAGGATCTCGGGCGACATGTGCGCGAGCGAGGCCTGGTAGCCGTAGCCGCCGGTCAGGGGGAAGGTCGAGCCGGCCGGGCCCCCGCGCGCGAACTCGATGACGACGGTCTTGCCGTCCATGGACTCCGGGACGTTGGCGGCCTTCTCGTCGAAGAGCTTGCGCGCCTCGGGCTCGAGCTTCTCCTCGAGGGCCTCGCGGATGCCGGGCGGGAGGGTCCGGAACTTCGGGCGCCCGCCGGCGCGGATCGAGGCGGCGTCGAAGCGGTCGAGCAGGCGCTTGGCGGCGTGCTTCGGGCGGTCGGGCTGGCCGCTCACCAGCTCGAAGTAGTCCTCGTTGAGCAGCTCGCACAGCCCGCCGAGCTCGCGCGGGTCGATGAACGGCCCGTTGCCGCCGTCATCGGGGTCGGCCCAGTGGTAGACCTGCGGCATCCCGAGCTCGCCGAGGATCTGGTCCACGACGAGCTGCAGGTGGACGTACGGGTAGTCGTCGAGCTGCGCCGTGGGACCCATGTGGAAGTGCACCGGGTCCTTGTGGGTCAGGTAGTTACGCACCTCGGACTTGCCCGATCCGGGCAGCGCGAGGAGGAAGAGTACGTCGAACACCTCGGCCATGGGGGAGGCCTCCTGGGTCGGGCGGTTGTCTCCGGGTCTGCGCCCGAGGACGCAGCCGCCGCGTACCCTAGCAGCCTTCGGCCCGACCCGCGACACGAACCGAAGGGGCTCGTCGCGAGGGCCCCGCGGGCCCGCGTGCTCTCACTCGGAGCCAGCCAGACGTTCGCCGGGCCAGGTGGCGCCACGGTGGTCCGGCCTGGCGCGAGTGTGTTAGACGGGGGCCGAACCCGCCCCGGAGAGAGGTCCCCGATGGCCCTGCACCCCCTCGCTGGCAAGCCCGCCCCCGCCGAGCTGCTCATCAACACGCCGCGCCTCGTCGCGAGCTACTACGCGCTGGCGCCCGACCCGGCCGAGCCGGGGCACCGGGTCGCCTTCGGGACCTCGGGGCACCGCGGGAGCGCCTTCGACCAGCGCTTCAACGACGCCCACATCGCCGCCATCTGTCAGGCGGTCGCCGAGCATCGCGCCGCCGCCGGGATCCGCGGCCCGCTCTTCCTCGGGATGGACACCCACGCGCTGAGCGAGCCGGCGCACATCACCGCGGTCGAGGTGTTCGCCGCCAACGGCGTGGACGTGGTCGTCGCGGGCGGCCGTGGCTACACGCCGACGCCGGCCATCTCCCACGCGATCCTGACGTTCAATCGGGACAGCGCCCAGCGCGGCGGGCCCCAGGCCGACGGCGTCGTCGTGACCCCGTCCCACAACCCGCCGCGCGACGGCGGCATCAAGTACAACCCGCCTTCGGGGGGCCCGGCCGACGCCGCGACCACCAAGGCCATCGAGGAGCGGGCCAACGCGCTGCTCGCCGAGGGCAACGGCGGGGTGCGGCGGATGTCCTGGGCGAGGGCGATGGCGAGCGACCGCGTCACGGTCCGCGACTATCGCGATGCCTACGTGGCCGATCTGGTCAACGTCGTCGACGTGGCCGCCATCGCCGACAGCGGGATCCGCATCGGCGTCGATCCGCTGGGCGGCTCGTGCATCGACTACTGGGACCCGATCGCGAGCGTGTACGGGCTCGACATCGAGGTCGTGAACACGGCGGTCGACCCGACCTTCGGCTTCATGACGGTCGACAAGGACGGCAAGATCCGGATGGACTGCAGCTCGCCCTACGCGATGGCGAGCCTGGTCGACCTGAAGGACCGCTTCGACATCGCCTTCGGCAACGACGCCGACGCCGATCGCCACGGCATCGTGACGCCGACGGGCGGGCTGATGAACCCCAACGCGTTCCTCGCGGTCGCGATCCGCTGGGTCTTCGAGACCCGCGAGCGCTGGCCGAAGGGCGCCGCGGTCGGCAAGACCCTGGTCTCGAGCTCGATGATCGACCGCGTGGCCGCGCAGATCGGTCGCCCGCTGAGCGAGGTCCCGGTCGGCTTCAAGTGGTTCGTCGACGGGCTCCTCGACGGGAGCTACGGCTTCGGCGGCGAGGAGAGCGCCGGCGCCTCGTTCCTGCGCTTCGACGGCACCCCGTGGACGACGGACAAGGACGGCATCCTGCTCGACCTGCTCGCGGCGGAGATCACCGCCAAGAGCAAGCGCGACCCGGCCGAGCATTACGCCGAGCTCGTCGGCCGCTACGGCGCGCCGGTCTACCAGCGCATCGACGTCCCGGCGACGCCGGCCCAGAAGGCCGTCTTGAAGCAGCTCTCCCCGGAGCTCGTCACCGCCGACACCCTCGCCGGCGAGCCCATCACCGCCAAGCTCACCCGCGCCCCCGGCAACGACGCCCCCATCGGCGGCCTCAAGGTCACCACCGAGAACGGCTGGTTCGCCGCCCGCCCCTCGGGCACCGAGGACATCTACAAGATCTACGCGGAGTCCTTCCGGGGCGCCGACCACCTGAAGGCGCTCCAGGACGAGGCCCGCGCCATCGTCCAGGCGGCCTTCGACGCTGCCGGTTGAAGGAGTCAGGTCCCCAGCGGGAGGCTCAGTGAGCCACCATCAGGCCTGGGGGTCGGACCGATCGCGCGTCGCGGCCCCCGAGCCCCCGTAGGTGCTGCTCAACTTGCCCTTGCTATCCAAGATCCCGATCTGTTTCAGCCGTTCGACCTTCTCCGCGGGCGTGAGCGGGACAAGCCACGCGTGAACCTCCGCCTGCAGGGTGGCGCGGTCGGGATACGTAGCGGTGGTGTTCTTCATCGTCACCACCACAACCTGCGTCGGCCTCGACTTGCTGTCGCTGCCGACGCGCGCCTGGCGATAGCTGTTAGCTATCATCTATATCGAGAAAAGCTGCGTCAGGATGCCGCATTCAGTTCTCTCGGCGGATGTGCGAATAGGGCTCTTGTGATATCGAGATATAGCAATGTCGCTATATCCCGGTGGAGGTGGGAGCTTGGACTTCGGAGCACTGCAGGCAGGCGAGGCGGTCCGCATCTTCAAGGCGGTCTCGCACCCGATCAGGCTGCGCATCGTGGCGCGGCTGTGCGACGGGCCGGAGCACGTGACGGCGATGGCGGAGGCGCTCGAGCAGCCGCAGAGCATCGTCTCGCAGCAGCTCCGGATCCTGCGCATGAGCGGGCTCGTGACCGCCAACCGTCAGGCCGGTCTCCAGGTGTATCGGCTGGCCGAGGAGCGGCTCGTCGATCTCCTGCGGTGCGTCAAGGGCTGTTGCCCCGAGGTCCCCCCGGAATAGCCAGGGGTGTCGACATGCGGATCAGACCGCGAGCGGGACTGGGGATGGCGCTCTTCGCGATCCTCGGGTGGGTGCAGGCGAGCTGCACGATGGACGAGCCGGAACAGCGCGACGGCGCGTGGGCGCACGTGCCGGTGCCGGCGGCGCACACGCCGCACTACACGTTCTTCGACGGGCCCTTCGAGGACGGCCCGGCGGTGACGCGCGCGTGCCTCGAGTGCCACGAGGACGCCTCGCACGAGGTGATGAAGACCGCCCACTGGCGCTGGGAGGGCGAGCCGAGCGTCGTCCCCGGCCACGACGAGCCGGTCCGTATCGGAAAGAAGAACACCATCAACAACTTCTGCATCGGCATCCGCTCGAACTGGGGCGCCTGCACGACCTGCCACGTCGGCTACGGCTGGAAGGACGAGACCTTCGACTTCGAGGACCCGACCCTCGTCGACTGCCTCGGCTGCCACGACCAGACCGGCACCTACGCCAAGAAGAGCAAGGGCGCGGGGCTGCCGGACCCGAGCGTCGACCTGCTCGAGGTCGCCCGCAGCGTCGGTCGCCCCGGGCGCGCCAACTGCGGCGGCTGCCACTTCAACGGCGGCGGCGGTAACGCCGTCAAGCACGGCGACCTCGACATGTCGATGGTCAACCCCGGCGAGCACGTCGACGTCCACATGGGGCGCCACGAGCTGACCTGCGTCGACTGCCACCAGACCGAGGGCCACGACATCCCCGGCCGCTCGATGTCGGTCAGCGTCACCAACACCAACCGCGTGTCCTGCACCGACTGCCACGACGGCGAGCGCGTGCACGAGGACCCGCGGCTCGAGGCGCACACGGCGAAGGTCGCCTGCCAGGCGTGCCACATCCCGGAGATGGCGGTCGAGGAGCCGACCAAGATGACCTGGGACTGGTCCGAGGCGGGCAAGGACCTCGACATCGCCGATCCCCACGTCTACCTCAAGATCAAGGGCCGCTTCACCTACGACAAGGCGGTCACCCCCGAGTACGCCTGGTACAACGGGACGTCGACCCACTACATCATCGGCGACACGATGGACCCGGCGAAGCCGACCCTCATCGCCGCGCCCCTCGGCGACAAGGCCGACCCGCAGGCGAAGCTCTGGCCGTTCAAGATCCACCGCGCCAACCAGCCCTACGACACGGTCCACAAGACGCTGCTCGTCCCCAACGTCCACGGGCCCGAGGGCTTCTGGACCAAGTTCGACTGGCCGACCGCGCTGAAGAATGGTGCTGCCGCCAACGGCCTCGAGTTCAGCGGCGAGTACGACTTCGCGCCGACCGAGATGTACTGGCCGCTGTCGCACATGGTCGCGCCCAAGGAGCGCGCGCTCACCTGCCGCGACTGCCACGGCGAGCGCGGGCGCCTCGACTGGGAGCAGCTCGGCTACGACGGCGACCCCCTCGCGCGTGAGGCGGCCGAGCACGACGCCGTGGAGCTGCTCGACGCCGAGGGCGAGTCCGTCGCCGACTCCGGCGAGCCGGTCTCGCTGACCGAGTCCTGCGGCGCCTGTCACGAGCTCGACGACGACGACTTCGTCGCCAAGCACCTCTATCACGAGGGCCTCTCAGCGGCCCACCTCGACCACGGGCGCGACGCGCTGCTGCCCTTCGGACACGAGCTGAAGCCACGCGAGGGCGAGAGCAACTGTCTCCTCTGCCACCTGAAGGGCGCCAACGAGGGCGCCCGGCGCGCGGCGCTGGCCGCCGGTCAGGCGAAGTGGGCGGTCACCGCGACCCTCGCCGGGACGGGCTCGGTCGAGGCCGGAGACGAAGGCTACGCCTATGTCGAGGACGCCTTCGACTCGGGCGAGGTCTCGCTCGCCCTCGGCGCGCCCAGCGAGGAGAGCTGCGGCGCGTGCCACGGCAAGGTCGACAACGGCGCCGCACCCCTGACCCTCGACCTCGGCGGCGTCGACGCCGTCACCGAACGGACCGGGCAGGTCTTCAGCCCGCAGAAGATTCGCCTCTCGGGGCTGAACCTCCAGGACAAGGGCGCGCTGCGCCGGAGCTGGGACATCCACGCCGAGCGCCTCGTCACCTGCGCCGACTGCCACTACGCCGGCGAGGGGCCCGAGCGCTTCGCCGACGTGACCCCCGACCACCCGCACGAGGCCGGCGCGCGCCGCGACTGCCAGAGCTGCCACGCCACCGCCGACACCCACACCTGGCTCGAGGACAAGGACGCCCACTTCGCCGCGCTCAGCTGCGAGGCCTGCCACGTCTCGACCATGTACGCGCCGGCGCAGGAGCTGGTCGACCGCACGGTCCTCGGCGCCGGCGGCCGGGCGCTGGTCACCCGGCGCGGTCACGAGGTCATCGACGGTGAGGACTTCCTGACCGGCTGGCAGCCGACGCTGCTCCCCCGCAAGCGCGACGGGAAGCTCGCGCCCTTCAACCTCGTCACGACCAGCGAGTGGGTCGCCGGCGCGAGCTGGGCCGATATCCCCGACGCGACGCTGAAGCGCGCCTGGTTCGACGGCGACGCCGTCCGCCCCGAGCTGCTCGCCGCCCTCGACGCTGACAAGGACGGGGCGCTCACCGACGCCGAGCTCCACCTCGACACGCCGGCCAAGCAGGACGCCGTGCGCGCCGCCCTCGTCGCCGCTGGCGTCAACGAGCCGCGGCTCATCGCCCGGGTGCAGGCGCACGCGCTGCATCACAACGTCGGCAGCGGCGACTGGGCGATCCGCGAGTGCACGAGCTGCCACCTCGACGCCGTCTTCGGCACCCGCTCGGCCCCGGCGCCCGTCGCGCTGGCCCCGCGCCTGCCCGCCGGGGTCACCCCGACCCTGGATCCCCGCGGCGAGGCGCGCCTCGAGGGCGCCGTCCTGCGCGACGCGAGCGGCGCCTTCCGCTTCACCCCGGCCGTCGCCCCGCGCGCTGCGGCCGCCCCCACCGACGCCCGCACGGCCCCCGCCGAAGGAGCTCAGCGATGACCACCGCGCCCGCCCCGGGCCCCGCCCCGACGCGCTTCTGGAACCCGTACTTCGGCGGCGCCCTGCTGGGCCTGCTCCTCTTCTTCTCCTTCTTCATGACGAGCAACGGCCTCGGCGCCTCGGGGGCGCTCAACCGGGTCGTCGTCGCGACCGAGGGGGTCATCTCGCAGGAGCACGTCGACACCACGCCGTACCTGGCCGAGATGGGCGGCGCCGACCGCAACCCGCTCGACCACTGGATGATCCTCGAGATCCTGGGGATCATCCTGGGCGGGCTGGTGTCGGGCCTCGTCCACAAGCGCGTCCGCCCCGAGACCTTCAAGGGGCCGCGCATCTCGAACGCCACGCGGCTCGCCTTCGCCCTGCTCGGGGGCGGCATCATGGGCTACGGCGCGCGCCTGGCCCGGGGCTGCACCTCGGGTCAGGGGCTCAGCGGCGGGGCGGCCGGCTCTCTCGGGAGCTGGCTCTTCCTGGCCGCGATGTTCGCGAGCGCCTACTTCGTCGCCCTCTTCGCCCGGAGGCTCTGGAGGTAGCCCCTCCGGAACGCCTCGAAGGAGAGACTCACCATGGCTCCATTCCACTTCACCACCGGCGACGTCAGCGGCGTCCTGCTGTTCATCGCGATCGGCTTCGCCTTCGGCTACATCCTCGAGTCGTCGGGCTTCGGCGACTCGCGCAAGCTCACCGGGCAGTTCTACTTCACCGACCTGGCCGTCCTGAAGGTCATGTTCTCGGCGGTCGTCCTGGCGATGGTCCTGCTCGTCTGGACCTCGACCCTGGGGCTCCTGAACTTCGACGACGTCTGGGTGAACCACACGTTCCTGGTCCCCGGCATCATGGGGGGCGCCGTCATGGGCGTGGGCTTCGTCGTCGGCGGCTATTGCCCGGGGACGTCGCTCGTCAGCATGGCGACGCTCAAGAAGGACGGCGCGGTGTTCGTGCTGGGCGCGCTCCTCGGGATGTTCGTCTTCGGTGAGACCGTCGACGGGATCCTGCCGTTCTTCGACTCGACCGAGATGGGCCGCGTAACCCTGAGCGACGCCCTCGGGATCGGCCCGGGCGTAGTCGCGGCCCTCGTCGCGGTCATGGCCATCGGGCTCTTCGTCGGGGCGGACGCGCTGCAGAAGAAGCTCCACGGGACGAAGGTCGACCCGGCCCCCCGCGTCGGGCGCTTCACGGTGCCGACCCTGGCCGCGGCCGGGCTCGTCGTCGCCGTCGTGCCGCTGCTCTTCGTGTCGCAGCCGGGCTATCTCGAGAAGTGGGAGCTGATGACCGACAAGCACGCGCTGCTCGAGGAGCGCCAGGTCCACATCGATCCCGGCGAGCTGCTCGAGACCCTCGGTGACGACGCCGTCCGGCTGGAGCTCCTCGACCTGCGTCCCGAGCCGGCCTTCAACCGCTTCCACATCCACACTGCCCAGCGGGCGAACCTCGAGGGGCTGGCCCAGGCGCGAGAGCGGCTCCTCGCGCTGTCGTCGAACACCGTCATCGTGCTGGTCGACCAGGGCGAGGAGCGCTCGACCGAGGCCTTCCGGCTGCTCTCGGCCATGGGCGTCCGCAACGTCTACCTGCTCGAGGGCGGCGTGGACCATTGGCTCCACGTGTACGCCCCGAACACGCCGACGACCGGCCCCGCCCTCGGCGACCGTTGGGCCGCGTCGCGCCCGGACCCGCACGACGCCGGCCACCGCGAGTTCGAGAAGAAGATCAAGCTCGCCACCAAGCCCAAGCGCTCGGGGGGCTGCGGCTGACCGACGCCGAGCCTCACACGACGACGAGCGAGCGGCCGGGGTCACCCGGCCGCTCGCCGCGTCTTCGGGGTGCGACAACGCGTCGCGGTGACCGGTCGAACGACCGCACCATATTCGAGGCCTCACTCCAGCACCTCGAGGTCATCGATGCACCTGAAGCTCACGCTCACGCTGTCTCTCGTCGCCGCGACGCTCGCGACGGTCGCCGTCGCCGGTCCTCCGGCGGGCTTCTGGACGACGCCGGTCATCTCCGGCCACGGGCCGGTCCATCTGTGGCCCGAAGCCACCCTGCGGCCCGACCCGGCGGCGACGCACAAGGCGGTCTTCGACATCACCAAGGCCGCCGCGACCTCGACCGGGGTCAACCCCGGGCTCGCCAAGGTGGCGCGCGCGATCAACGCCTTCGCGGTCGCCGGCGTCCCGGTCGACCACCTCGACTTCGAGATCATCGTCCACGGCGGGGCAGCGCCCATCGTGCTCGGCGCCGAGGCGTTCTCGGCCAAGCTCGGGCACGACAACCCCAACCTCGCGCTGCTCGCGCAGCTGGCGAAGGCCGGCGTCGACATCTACGTCTGCGGTAACACCCTCGGGGACCGGGGCTACACGCCAGCGGAGCTCGCGCCGGAGGTGAAGGTCGCGGTGTCGGCGGTGACGACGATCATCACGCGGCAGAACCAGGGCTACGCGGTCATCCCACTCTGACGCGGCGGGCGGCTCTACTTCAGCGCGTCGATGGTCGCCTCGACGCCGAGGGCCACGCGGAGGTCGGCCGCGCCGCCGGGGATGGTCTGCCCCTGGCTCACGTTCAGCGTCGCGACCGGCAGGATGACGAAGTCGAGCGAGGTCAGCCACGGCTGCGCGTTCTGCTGGCCCGCGGCGTCGATGGACGCCGAGACCACACCGTTCGAGCCGGCCGGGATGGCCGGGAGCGTCGCGATGCGCACGCCCTGGGCGGGGGAGGTCATGCCGGCGGGGCCGACGTAGAGGTCGATGGGCGGCGTGGCGGCGGTCAGCGTGTTGTTCGACGGCGTGACGGTGACGCCGGTGAGCGCGATCGACTGCACCTTGTCGCGGTTGTTGGCGAGGCTCTGGCTCGACGAGATCAGGTCCACGTTCACCGGGTTCATCGTCAGGGGGTAGCTGACGTCGGCCGGAGCCGTCTGACCGGCGGCGGCGCCCGTCGCGTCCCCGAGGGCGACGCGGACGTCGAAGGTCTGGTCGAAGCTGATTGGGATGTCGAGGTCACAGGCGCCCAGCGAGGTCGCGGCCGTGACGACGAGGAGCGGGGCGATGAACCGGGCGATGGGCGCGAACGAACGCAATGGGAGCCTCCAGGAACTGGACTGTCCTATCGGTTGGTCCCATCGGCCCGGTTGATCATCAGCTGAAGCTCTATCCCGTCCCCGAGAGCGAGCGTTGGTATTACCAATGAACTACTAATTCATCCCAGATTAGTAGGTCATGGGTCGTCGCGCAGCTTGTTCGCGAGATCTGCGATCGGGCGGAACTCGCGGCGTCGTCCGACCCGCTGCTCCGCGAGGAGCCCGGCCTCGGCGAGCTGCGCGAGGTCGGTGCGCGCGGTCTCGTACACCACGTTGTGGCTGTGCTGGTGGTAGGCGATCGTGTACGTCGCCCCGGGGTGACGGAGCGCGTGGGCGAGCAGCGCGCGCTGTCGGTGATTGAACGCGCGCGTCGCGTGGAGCTGGTCCTCGATGCGGTGAATCTCGCGCGTCTGGCGCCCGATGTAGTCGTGCAGGGCCGCGATGGCCTCGCGCATCACCCCGAGATGGTAGAGGACGAAGTACGTCAGGTCGTTGTCGTCCGACTCGGTGTAGAGGAACGCGCGTCCGTATCTCACCGGCGCGCGCAGGATGATCTCCGAGATGGAGACGAACTCGAACAGCCAATAGCCCTGCCGCAGCATCGACCAGTAGAACAGCGCTCGGGCGGTTCGGCCGTTGCCGTCCACGAAGGGATGGTCCCACGCCAGCCAGAAGTGCAGGATGATCGCTCTCAGCACCGGGTGTACGAAGTGCTCCGGGGTCTCGCCGTTCGCGAAGCGGCACATGAGGTCCATGCGCTGCGGGAGCTCGGCGGCGGGCGGCGGGGTGTGAAACACCTCACCGAAGTCGTCCCCGACGACGACGTCCTCGTCGGCGCGGCGAAAGCGACCGGCGCCGTCCGCGGTGTCGAGGGTGTCCTCGGTGACGACGCGGTGGAGCTCGAACACGAGGTCGGGGCTCAGGGGCTCGTCCTTGATGGCGCCGATGCGCTGCATCGTCCGAAAGTTGTTGAGGATCATGCGCTCGCTGCGGTCGCGTGGCGCGCGCTGGCTGCGCAACATGTCGTTCGCCACCGCGCGGGTCGTCGCCGCGCCCTCGAGCTGGCTCGAGGTGATGGCCTCGGAGATGAGCGAGTCGATGATGTAGCGGTCACGCGTCTCGGCGTTGGTGATCTCCGGCGGCGGAGCCTGCCCTCGTCCGGCGTGAGCCGACGCCACGATCCGCCCCGCGGCCCCCTTGTCGATCTCGTGGAGGTGTTCGGTGATCGCGTCGACCGTCGCGTAGCTGAACGGTCGGCCGCTGACGTCGTGCAGCGGTATCGTCCTCCCGAGCAGCCCGCGTTGCAGCTTCATGAGGAGCCACCACGCTCGGGTCGTCAGCCCCTCCGGAGGCTTCCGTCGGATGACCTCCTCCCAGTGGTAGTAGCGACCCAATGGGAACAGCGGCGTCCCGGCGTGGATCGCCGCCAGCTTGGAGAGGTGCTCGGCGGCCTCCGGCTCCTGGAGGAGCTCCCGCACCGGTGGTGGGCTCTTTGGCAGCTTCATGATGCTCGACCGTCGCTACGAACTACTAATGAGCTGAGAATTAGTAATGCGTAGCCCGCGTTCCGCGACCCGTCCAGGCCCAACTACCAATGAACTACTAATTCATCCCAAATTAGTAGTTCGTGGGTCGGTCACTCGGCCGGGGGCGTGTAGACCTCGCGGCCGAGAGCCGCCGCGGCGACGTCGGTCGGGTCGAAGAGCAGGTCGAGGTAGTCGTTGGCGAGCCAGAGCCGCGCGATGTCCGAGAAGTGCGGGCTGTCGACGATGGCGGACTGCCCGCCGGGGAGGACGAGGCGCCCGTTGACCTGACCGTCCTTCAGCGCGAACACGATGCGCATCGCCGGGCCGGAGCCATAGGTGTAGTCGTCGTCGCCCAGTCCGGGGTTCGCCGCGTCGACCCCCCACTGGTCGCCGCCGCGGGGGAACCACTTGAGCCCGACCCGCGGGTCGCCGGCCTGCAGGTCGTCGGCGAGGGGCAGCTTCTCGGTCGTGATCTCGAAGAGGTCGGTGATGAGCGACAGCGCCGGGTCGTCACCGATGTAGCTCGCCAGGATCGAGCGGAACTTCACCTGGTGGCGGAGCCCCCACAGCCACGCGTCCATGTCGGTGGTGCCGAAGCCGCCCACGCCCGGCGCGACCGTGTCGCTCTGGAGCCAGGCCAGGGCCTCGACCATCGCCTGGACCATCAGCTCGTCCGAGCGCTCGACCTCGTCGGTCCCGAGGCGATCGAAGAAGACCGCCTCCTGGGTCTCCGAGTCCCAGGAGGCCAGGTCCTTGGGGTTGTTCGGCCCGCGGCCGTCGAGGAAGCGGAAGAGCGCGGCGACCGACTCGCGCGAGCCGCTCCAGCGCCAGGCGTTGATGCCCTCGTCACCCCAGACGAGGTTCAGGAAGCGCCCGACCCAGGCGTTGAAGATCATCGTCGCGACCGCGTCGGCCTTCGCGTCCGCGTCGGGTGCGTCGTAGAAGGTGTCGACCCCCGACGCCGCGAGGAAGCCGCGGTCACGCCAGCCGCGGAGGCGCGTGGCGACCTCGTCGAGCTCCGCGGCGTGCGCCTCGTAGAACTGCGCCATCCGGATCTCCCAGTCGGCGGGCGTGCCACCGATGGTCGACAGCGTCTTGGCCCGCGCGATGGCGTCGAGCAGGTAGGGCGTCAGGACGCCCCCGAGGCGTGACTCGATGCCGGCCTGGATCCGCTCCATCGCCGCGAGGTCCGCGGCGCTGTCCTGCGTGGCGGCCTCGAGGTCCTTGCGGATGGTGTTCGCGCGGACCGAGCTCCACGGGCCGCCGATGTACCACTGGTCGTTCCGCTCGTCGCCGTCGTCGGTCAGCCCGCCGGGGTCGTTGTTGGCGCTGAAGAGGAAGCCCGTCTCCGGGTTGATCGCGTAGGGCATCTCGTCGAAGGGGACGACGCACTTCTGCGGGTCGGACTGCCCGGGCGCCTCGTCGGCCTTGCCCCGCTCGTCGGTGGGGATCTCGAAGCCGCCGAAGCGCGTCCCGTCGATGACCCGCGTGGGATCGGCGCCCGCCGCGAAGGCGCCGTCGGTCCGGCCGAGGTAGCCCCGGCACGGGACGCCCTGGTAGCTCGTGTAGAAGATGTTGCCGTGGCGGTCGGCGGCCTGGGTGAAGAGCGCCGCGCCGACGTAGCCGCGGGTCGCCTCGCGCACCTCGTTGACGTCCTCGGCGAGGCCGACCTCGAAGAGGGCCTCGGGCCAGCGGGTCGCGTCCAGGGCGGTGTGGTCGAAGCTCAGCGCCTCGATGACGCCGTCGTCGTCCATGTCCTGGGGGATGACGTAGTCGCCGAGCATGTTGACGATGGTCTCGCCCTCGCCGGCGTCCTCGGGGCTCGTCGCCGTGCGCCCCTCGATGGCCGTGATCCAGCGCCCGTCGAAGGTGGTCCAGTGGGCCCAGGTCTCCGTGCGGCCGACGCTGCTCAGGGCTGGCACGTTCGCGACCTCGTAGGCCTCTTCCATCTCGACGAGCGGCTTCCACTCGCCGTCGAAGCGGGACATCGCGGGCGCGCCGTCGGCGTCGAGCTGGATCTCCTCGCGGTACCAGTCGGTGATGTCGACGACCGGGTTCACGCCGCCCCAGGCGACATCACCGTTCGTGCCGCCGACCATGACCGGGAAGTTCCCGAGCCAGCCGCCGATCTGGTGGATGTCGCCGTCGCCGAAGACCCGCGTGTCGATCGCGGTCCCCCAGGCCAGGGGCGGGACGGAGAGCTCGAGGTGGCCGTCGTTGGCGAGGAGCGCCGCGCCGTCGCTGGTCTTGGTGCCCTGGACGGCCCAGATGTTCGAGCCGAAGCCGGCCTCGCGGTCCTTGCCGAGGTCGCGGAAGCGCTGCTGGAGCTTGTCGTGGAGGCGCTGGGCCATGCCCTCTGGGAGGCGCTGCGGCCCGCGCCCGGCCTCGTCGGCCGGGAGGCTCATCGCGCCGCCCGCGCCCGCGCCGCCGCCGGCCCCGGCGTCGGTGGTGGCGCCCGCGCCGGTCAGGCCGAAGCCGTCGGTGGTGTTCGTCCCCGGGAAGATGGGGCGGACGTCGTTCCAGACGTCGGCGAGGTAGCCGGCCTTTCGCAGGGCCTCGTTGGTGGCGCCGGTGAAGAGGTCGTCCACCCGGGCGGCCGCGGCCGTCGCGCCGACATCACCGGTCTCGAAGTTGGTGCTGTACATGAAGACCGTGACCAGGGCGACGACGTCGCGGACCGCGAACGGCTTCATCATCGCGACCGGCGACTCGTAGCCGAGGAGCGCCGCGAACTGGGTCTCGGTCGGGCCCGGGAGCTCCTCGCGGCCCACGGCGTCGATGTACTGGTTCACGCCGTCGGCGAAGGCCGCGAGGTATGCCTCGAAGTCGGGCGAGAGGTGGTCGACGATGCGGTCGGTCACGTAGGTCATACCCGTGCCGCGGCTCTCGATGTCGGCGCCGAGGCCCGCGGTGCCGAGGAGCTCCGAGATCGTGCCGAGCCCGAGGCGGCGCTGGAGGTCCATGAAGAAGAAGCGGTCGCGGGCCTGCACGAAGCCGAGCACGCGGGCGAGGTCCAAGCGGTTCTCGGCGTAGATGTGAGGGATGTCGCCCTCGGTACGGAGGACCTGCACCGGCGCCGAGAGGCCGCTCAGCGTGAAGGCGCGGCTCTCCGGGACGCCGAGGATCGCCAGCTGCTCGGCGGTCGGACCGGAGGCCGTGTCCGCCGCGTCGTCGGAGGTGTCGTCGGCGACGTCCTGAGTGTCCGGCTGACCGGTGTCGCTCACCGTCGTGTCGTCATCACCACAGGCCGCGAGCAGGGCCATCGAGAGCCCGAGCAACACACACCGCTTCAACATCATCACCTCGCCGGAAGTCGCGCCGCCCCGCCAGTAGAGCGCCGCTCGAGTCAGGTGGCGCGCACCCTAGCACGGCGGCTCACTCGACTCGACACCGTCGGCGCAGGCGTTGACGCCTACAGGACGACCGAGTCCTTCAGCACCCCGCGGAGGGTGAAGTCGAGGAGCTCGCGGGCGACGGCGTCGCGCGGGCGGACGGCCTTGTCGCCGAGCAGCGTCTGGGAGACCGCCTCTTTCAAGGCGCCGAGGACGAAGGTCGCGCGCAGCTCGAGGTCGCACGGGCGGACGAGGCCGAGTCGTGTCCCGGTCGTGAGCGAGCCGAGGATGAAGCCCAGGACCCGGGCGTCGAACTCCTCGAGGAGCTCGTCGAACTCGGGGTCGCTGCCGCGGGCCTCGTGCAGGAGCAGGCGGGCGAGGCCGGCGTCGGCCTCGAGCACCCCGAGGACGCGGACGAGGTTGGCGATGAGCTGATCGCGCGGCGGGGTGTCGGCGCGGACGTCGACCGGGGCGATGGCGTCGCGCAGGGTGTCGAGGAAGCCCGCGAGCACGGCGCCGAGGCAGGCGCGTCGCGACTCGAAGTACTGATAGAAGGTCCCGCGAGCGACCCGGGCCTCGGTCAGCAGATCCTGGAGCGAGGTCTGGTGGTAGCCGCGCTCGGCGAAGACGCGGCGCGCCGCCGCGAGGAGCTGTCGGCGGCGCTGCTCGCGCAGGGCCCGCGCGCGCAGGACGCGGCCGTCCGTCGAAGCGGTGGATCTCGAGGGCTCGGCGCCGCTGTCGGGGCCGGGGGAGCCCAGCGTCACTCGTCTTCCTCGAAGAGATCCCGGGCGGCGCGCCACACGGCGTCGCACTCGGCGCGATCGAGCTCGAGGGCGGCGATGAGGCGCTCGAGCAGCTTCTTCTCGCGCTCGTCGAGGGCGCCGTCGGAGTAGGCCAGGAAGACCGTGTCCTTGAACAGCTCCTGGCGTCGCTCGGGCGTGGGCGGCGTGGCTTCGCTGACCGCGGGGACCTCGAGCTGCCCGAGCATCATGCTGCGGACCTTCTCTTGGGACGTCGGGTCGAGCCCGAGGACGTCCATCGACTTGTCGATGAAGGTCGCCTCGACCGGTGAGACCTGCCCGTCGGCGAGCGCGGTGTTCACGAGGGTCCAGAGCAGGTAGCGGTCGGAGTCGGCGAGGGAGTCGAGGCTCAACATGGGGTGCATTTCACTCAGCCTTCGGCCGAAGTGTCAACGCCGACGCGGCCATTCCGGCCATTCTGGCCATTCTGGCCACTCCGGATCGTTGCGCCGGGTGGGCGCCCCGCTCGCGTCAGTCGAGAGCGGAGAGCCACCCCTTGATGGTCAGCTTGCTCGGGACCCCGCCGGCGTGGACGACCTTCTCGTCGACCACGACCCCGGGGGTGGCCATCACCCCGTAGCCCATGATCTCCTCGAGCTCCTCGACCTTCACCACCTCGACCGGGGCGTCGAGCTCGCGCGCGAGCTTGGTGATGCGCTCGGCGGTACGGCGGCAGCTCGCGCAGCCGGAACCCAGGACCTTGATGACGTGCATGACGATCTCCGCGTCGGGAATCTATTAAGAGGTGGGGTCAGACCCCGCGATCTAACATTTTCAGTCGGCAGACCGAGAAAGTATTAACAGGTGGGGTCAGACCCCGCGATCTAACATTTCTACTCACGTCAACGCGTTGAAGACCCAGCCGACCAGGGTGAACGACACCGCGAGGATGCCGGCGAACCAGCCCAGGGCGGGCCAGCGGATCACCTTCCTGAGGATGAGGAGCTCGGGCAGGGACAGGGCCGCGATACTCATCATGAGGGCGAGGACCGTGCCGAGGGCGACCCCCTTGCCGAGGAGCGCCTCGGCGACCGGGACCACCCCGGTCGCGTTCGAGTAGAGCGGCACGCCGAGCCCGACCGCCGCCGGGACGACGAGCGGGCTCGAGTCACCGGCGAGGTGCTCGCCCACCCACTCCGCCGGGACGAAGCCGTGGAAGAGCGCGCCGACGGCGACCCCGGCGAGCACCCACTTCCAGATGCGGCCGACGATCTCCTTGACCTCGCCCCAGGCGAAGTCGTGGCGCGCGCGGAAGCCCCGGACCTCCGGGCGCGGGGCGCTGGCGCCGGCCTGGAGCTTCCAGACGTAGGGCTCGACCCAGCGCTCGGGGCGGAGGCGCTCCATGGCGACGCCGCCGAACCACGCGATGGTCAGGCCGGTCCCGACGTAGAGGGCCGTGAGCTGCCAGCCGATGACGCCGGCGAGGACGGCGACGGCGACCTCGTTGATCATCGGGCTCGCGATGAGGAACGAGAAGGTCACGCCCAGGGGGATGCCCGCCTCGACGAAGCCGACGAAGAGCGGCACCGAGGAGCACGAGCAGAAGGGCGTGACCGCCCCGAGCAGGATCGCCAGCGCCCGCGCCAGCCACCGCGGCTTGCCGCGGACGTAGTCGCGGACGCGCTCGGGGCTGAGCAGCGCCCGGACGAGCCCCATCAGGTAGATGACGCCCACGAGGAGCGCCAGGATCTTGGTCACGTCCTGGATGAAGAAGTGGACCGCCGCGCCGACCGCGCTGGTCGGGTCGAGGCCCAGGAGGTCCCAGGCGAGGGCGTCGGCGAGGGCTTCGAACACGCGTGCGCCTCACGGTGCCGTGGCGATGAGGGACAAGGCGACGCCGATGAGCGCCACGCCGACCAGCGACTTGGCGACGGCGGTCGAGCGTCGCCCGGCGCGGAGCCAGCCGCTGACCCGGGAGCCGAGGACCCCGGCGCCGATCGTCGCGGCGACGTGCCCCGCGGCGAAGCCGAGGATCACCGCGGTCGAGACGAGGGCCGAGGCGACCATCGCCGTGGCGAGGACCGGCGCCATGAACGCGAAGGTGCACGGGCCGAGGGTCACGCCCAGGGTCGCGCCGAGGGTGGCCGCGCCGCGGAGGTCGCGGGGGATCTGCCGGCGGATGGCGCCGCCCGAGGGCAGGGGGACGACGTCGAGCATCGCGAGCCCGGCCACGATCAGGAGCGCCGCCGCGATCCAGGTACCGAGCCCCCACAGGTCGCCCGCGATCCGCCCCGCGGCGACGGTCAAGGCGCCGATGACGGCGAGGGCGGCGAGCTCCGTGGCCGCCAGGACGACGCTGAGGCGCGCGGTCGAGCGCGGCTCCGGGGTGGCACGGAGGTAGCCGACCGCGAGCGGGACGCTCACGAGGTGGCACGGGCTCAGCGCGACGCTGACGCCCCCCCAGCCCATGGCCGCCAGGACCGCCAGCGCCGGCGACGACTCGAGGCCCCGGGCGAGGGTGGCGAAGATCTCGTCCATCTCAGCCCTCGGGCGGGGTGGGCAGTGGGTAGCCGAGGGCGTCGAAGCGGGCGCGGATGGCGTCGGCCGCGAAGAAGCCCTGGTGCCGGAAGATCTCGGCGCCGTCGGGGGCGTACAGGACCTGGGTCGGGATCATCGTGACGCCGTAGCGCTCGGCCTCCTCGGGGTGGTCCCAGACGTCGATGAAGTCGACCTGCAGGGCCCCGGCGTGGGCCTCTCGGAGCTCGGCGAGGACGGGTATCATCGCTTTGCAGCTGGTGCAGCGATCCGAGCCGAGCTCGACGAAGCGGGGCACGGCGCGCGGCGCGGTGGGGACGGCGGCCTCGGCGACGGCGGCCGGCGGCTCCGGTGGCGGGGTGGCGTCGTCGCGGTTGGCGCCCCGGTAGACGAGCGCGGCGACGACGCCGGCGACGGTCAGGGCGAGGATGACGCCGTTGCGGAGGTTCATGGTGGCTGCTCCTCGGTGACGAGGGTCGGGAGCGCGGCCAGGCGCTCGCGGAGGGTGTCGCGGACGGCCCGGAAGCGGGCGAGGCGCTCGGCCTCGGGCGCGTCGGCGTCGTCGGCGGGGTCTGGCAGGGGCCAGTGGAGGCGGCGCGCGGGGGCCAGCCAGGCGGGGCAGACCTCGTCGGCGCAGAGGGTGACGACGAGGTCGACGTCGGAGGGGGAGATGGCGTCGATGGGCTTGGAGCGCTGACTCGAGGCGTCGATCCCGAGCTCGGCCAGGGCCTGCAGCGCGAGCGGGTGGGGCCTCGTCGGCGCGGATCCTGCGGAGAACACCGCGAGGGTGTCGCCGTGGAGGTGTCGCGCGACGCCCTCGGCCATCTGGCTCCGGGCGGAGTTGGCGACGCACAGGAAGAGCACGCCTGGCTGACGCCGTGGGGTGGTCATGAGCGGGCCTCCGCGCCGGGGGCGTCGGCGAACCAGCGCCGGCCGAGGGCCAGCGAGACGTTGACGAGCCCGATGAGGACCGGGACCTCGACGAGCGGCCCGATGACGGCGGCGAAGGCGGCGCCGTGGTGGATGCCGAAGGTCGCGACGGCGACGGCGATGGCCAGCTCGAAGTTGTTCGACGCGGCGGTGAAGGACAGGGTCGCCGTCTGGGCGTAGCTCGCGCCCGCACGGCGGCTGAGCCAGAAGGACGCGAAGAACATGAGCAGGAAGTAGATCAGCAGCGGCGCGGCGACGCGCAGGACGTCGAGGGGGAGCGCGACGATGGCGTCGCCCTTGAGCGAGAACATCACGACGATGGTGAAGAGCAGGGCGACGAGGGTGATCGGGGCGACCCGCGGCGTGAAGCTCGACTCGTACCAGGCGCGGCCCTTGGCGCGGACGAGCGCCGTGCGGGTCAGAAATCCCAGGGCGAAGGGGACGCCGAGGTAGATCGCGACGCTCTCGGCGATGTCTCCGAGGGTCACGTCGACGGCGGCGCCGCTCAGGCCGAGCTGCTCGGGGAGCCAGGTGACGAAGAGCCAAGCGTAGACCGAGAAGAAGAGGATCTGGAAGAGGGCGTTGAACGCGACCAGGCCGGCGCAGTACTCGCGGTCGCCGCGGGCCAGGTCGTTCCACACGATGACCATGGCGATGCAGCGGGCGAGGCCGATGAGGATCAGCCCGACCATGTACTCGGGGCGGTCGTGCAGGAAGAGGACGGCGAGGCCGAACATCAGGAGCGGCCCGATGACCCAGTTCTGGACCAGCGACAGGCCGAGGACGCGGCGGTCGCGGAAGACGCGGCCCAGCTCCTCGTAGCGGACCCGCGCCAGCGGCGGGTACATCATGGCGATGAGCCCGACGGCGATGGGGATCGACGTGGTCCCGACGCTGAGCTCCTCGAGGGCCGCCGGGACGCCGGGGGCGAGGTGGCCGAGGAGCACGCCGGCGGCCATCGCCAGGAAGATCCACAGGGTCAGCCAGCGGTCGAGGAACGCCAGCCGGGGGCGTCGCGCGGCGTTCATGATCGGCACCTCCAGGAGCCCGCCGAAGCGCACGAGGGGCGAGGCCCGTGCTCTAGCGGTGCGCCGGTCTCTCGGTATTTCGTCGAAATACGTTTGAGGAGCGGGGACGCCGATCCCGACCTGTGCGGGTATTTCGTCGAAATACGATAGATGGTGCCCGCTCCGAGAGGGCCGGCAGCGACCGAGCGGCTAGCAGCAACGGCACCAGATGTGTGCGGGTATTTCGTCGAAATACGATAGTGGATGCCCGCTCCGACAGGGCCAGCAGCGACCGAGCGGCTAGCAGCAACGCCACGAGATGTGTGCGGGTATTTCGCCGAAATACGATGAAGGGCGTCCGCTCCGAGAGGGCCGGCAGCGACCGAGCGGCTAGCAGCAACGCCACGAGATGTGTGCGGGTATTTCGCCGAAATACGATGAAGGGCGTCCGCTCCGACAGGGCCAGCAGCGACACCGACGAGACCAGCGGCGACGGCCCTCGAGACCTGCCGGTATTTCGTCGAAATACGATAGGATTTGCGAGTCATCCTCACCGTCATGGGGGCCGGGGCGCGGGCCTCAGAGACCGGCGACGAGCGCCTTGAGGTCGCTCAGCGCTTCGCGGTTGATGCAGTAGCAGATGCGCGGGCCGTCGATCTCGCCCTGGATCAAACCCGCGGACTTCAGCATCCGGAGGTGCTGCGACACCGTCGACGCCGCCAGGGGCAGCTCGTCCACGATCGCGCCGGCAAAGCAGGCGTCCAGCCGCAGCAGCATCTGAACGATCGCGACCCGGGCCGGGTGCCCGAGCCCCTTCGCGTAGCGCGCGAGGCGCTCGGCCCGCACGTCGTCGTCCCGGGTCCGCGGGGGCATCGTGTCGACGGAACAGCGCTCGCTCAAGGGGACCTCCTTCGCATTTCGTCGTTATACGAAGAGTCGGCCGTTGGCAACGATCGATTCGGCGTCCTCATCGGACTGGGGTACGTTGCGCCGGCACGGGCCGTGCGGGCCCCGGGAGGTGTCCGATGTCACGCTGGATCTCCATGACGCTCGTAGCCCCCGTGCTGCTCACCCTCGCGCCGGTGGGCTGCACCTCGAGCGGCGGCGGCGCGGCCTGCGTGGACGCGGCATGCGCGAGCAGCAGCCGCTACGTGACCGCGACGGCCTCGGTCGAGTCGACCCTCCGGAGCGCCGCGTCGAAGGGCTGCGCGCGCCTCTTCGCTGACTGCGCCTACGTCTGCGACTCACCGTTCTTCAGCTGTCCGACCACCCAGGCGAAGTGCGTCGAGGACACCGTCGCCGACTACCTCGAGGACTTCGACCTGCCGGCGGTCTCGGCGACGCTCGCGACCACCTGCGGCCGCGACATCCAGGCGGCGGCGTGCACCGACATCCCGCCGGACACCCCGGCGTGCGACTACGCCCTCGTCGAGGGCTGCGCCGGCGACACCGACGATCTCGGCACCCCGTGGAGCTGGCTCACGCCGACCACGCTCCAGCCGCCGGCCCAGGTCGCCGTCCACCTCTGCGAGGACGTCGCGGAGTGGCTCGCCATCGACCTCCAGGCCGGCCAGCAGGTGACGCTCCACGCCCTCGAAGGCGAGCCCAGCTTCGGCAACGTCTGGGCCGAGCTGATGCTCCAGGCCTCACCCCAGGCCGAGCCCACTCACCTCGACAGCGAGAGCATGAGCTGGGCGGGTGAGGACGCCGCTGCCTTCGACCCGGTCGACACCGCCGGGACCTACCTCGTGCGCCTAGAGCTGAGCAGCGCCCCGTCCGTCGACCTCACCCTCCGGGTCGAGGTGGCCGACCCCTGAGTCGCTCACGCTCCGCGCCCGCTCCGCGCCCGCTCCGCTCCGCGCCCGCTCCGCGCCCGCGCCCGCTCCGCGCTCGCTCCGCGCCCGCTCCGTCTCAAGCTCCGCGCCCGCGCCCGCGCCCGCTCCGCGCCCGCTTCGCGCCAGCTTCGCGCCCGCTCCGCCCCGCGCCCGCCCCGCGCCCGCTCCGCGCCCGCTCCGCGCCCGCTCCGCCCGCTCCGCGCCCGCTTCGCGCCCGCTCCGCCCCGCGCCCGCGCTCGCGCTCACTCTCGCCTCCGCGTCCGCGTCCGCGTCCGCATCCGCCCGCGCCCTCGCCCGCGCCCTCGCCCTCGCGCTCGCGCCGCTTCCGCGCCCGCTTCCGCATCCGCCCGCGCCCTCGCCCTCGCCCTCGCCCTCGCCCTCGCCCTCGCGCTCGCCCTCGCGCTCGCGCCGCTTCCGCGCCCGCTTCCGCTCCCGCCACCGCTTTCGCGCCGCGCCGCGCCCGCTCCGCCCCGCGCCCGCGCCGCTTACGCGCCCGCTTCCGCTCCCGCTCCCGCCACCGCTTTCGCGCCGCGCCCGCTCCGCCCCGCGCCTGCTCCGCCCCGCGCCCGCTTCGCGCCCGCTCCGCCCCCCTCCCGCGCTCACTCTTGCCTCCGCGTCCGCGTCCCCCTTCGCGTCCGCCTCCGCGTCCGCGTCCCCCTCCGCGTCCGCGTCCTGGCTCAGCAGGGGCAGCCGTAGTCGGTGAGGTCGGGGATCTCGACCGCGCCCCGAATCGGGGCCTCGGCCGGCGTCAGGGTGTGGATGGCCGCCGGCGTCCCGTCGCCGATACCCTCGAGGACGCCGTCGCCGTCGAGGTCGACGAAGCCCGTCAGGGTCGGGGCCCAGGGCTGGGCGTAGACCGGCTTCAGCGCGACCTTCCGCCCCTCCCGCGTCACCTCGAAGACCGCCGAGAGCTGCCCGCCGGGCGACCCACAGCCGTCCACCGAGTCGGCCGTGACCAGCACGACCTCGCGGCCGCTCTTGGCCCGAAAGCGCGCGACGGTCGGGCGGGTCTCGGCGTAGCGGTCCCAGCTCGCCGGGGCGTGGGTCTCTTCCAGCCCCCGCAGCGTCGCCTCGTAGTCCGCCTGGATCTCGGCCCACGCCGGCAGCGCCCGGAACGCCGCCAGCGCCTGCCTCTTCAGCCGCCCGTCGGCCTTCGCCGGGGCGAGCACGGTCGGCGCCGGCCGCTCGCCCGCGGTGGCGAACACGGCACCCGCGCAGTCCCCGCGCACCGTCGTCAGCGCGCCGAGCAGCATGTGCCCGCCGTCGTCCCACGCGACGTCGGGGTCCTGGCCGGCGCGGTCGGGCGCGTCGCCGAAGGGCGCCTCGTCACCCCACAGCGCCTTGTTGTCGTCGATGAGCTCGCTCCGGAGCGCCAGCCCGTCGACCCGCGCCACGCAGACCTCGCCCCGGCGGTCGAAGAGCCGGACCTCGCGGCCGAGCCACGCCCGGTGCGAGTCGGGCAGCGACGCCTCGCGGACGGCCCGCTCGATCACGTAGCGACCGTGGTCCTCGCCGCGCTCGAGGAAGGCCGCCGGGCCCCCCCACCAGGACTCCGGCGCCTCGTTTGCGAGCACCAGGTCGCCGCCGTGGATGACGCCGAACCAGCCCTCGGGCGGCGCCGGCATCCCGGGCTCGGTGCCGTCGAGCACGGCCCCGACCTCCACCTCGTGGCGCGCCTCGAAGACCGCGACCCAGTGGTCGAGCGGCAGCTCTCCCGCAGGGGTCGACACGGCGCCGGCGTCGAGGCCGTCGACCACGTCGCGGTCGTCCTCGATCACCGACGCCCTCGGCTCCGGGGTCTCGGTCGCGACGATGGGGGCGGTTATCGACAGCGCGCCGAGGGTCAGCGCGGCGTCGGCGACGCCGTCCGCGGTGTGGACGTCGTGGTGTGACGCGACATCGGCGACGTCGGTCGTGGCCGCGTCGGGGCCGAGCTGCAAGCAGGCCGGCACGGCGGGGAGGGTCAGGGCGGTCAGGGCGACGAGGGTTCGGACGAGCATGGCGAGCCTCCATGAGGGGGTGCTGCCCGATACCATTCCAAGACCCGTGCCAGCGTCGGAGACCCAGGTTCTACCTGCGTCGTCGAGACTCGCTGGCCAAGAAATGGGGGCGCTGTGGCCGCGGGGCGTGTCAAACGGGACACGCCTATCGTGGCCCGCCTGCGGCGCTCGACAATTCGCTCGGACGCCTCTAGCGTCGCCTCCATGAGATGGATCGAGCGATTCGCGCTCCGCGCGGTCATGCCCGCCGGCGGCGCCCTCCCCGGGGTCGAGGCCACCGGTCTCGACGCCTTCCTCGACCGCTTCCACCGGGAGGCGCCGCTGCCGTTCCGCGTGGGGCTCGTCGCCGGGGGCGCGATGATCCTCCTCACGCCAGCGCTGACCCTCCGCCGCCTGGTCCCCGCCTCGTGGCTCAGCCCCGAGCAGCTCGACCAGCACGTCCAGCGCCTCGCCTATCACCCGATCTATCCCGTTCGGCAGGCGCTCTTCGCCGTGAAGATGGTCGCGGGCCTGTGCTGGGGTGCCGATCCCACCGTCCGGGCCGCCCTCGGCGTCGCCCCCCTCGGGCCGGACCCCGGCACCTTCCGCGGCGACTCCAGCGCCGTCACCGCCGCGACCCCGGGCGTGACCGCGACCGAGCCCCGCGGCGGCGTCATCTCCCTCGACGCGTTCCGACGCTGGCGCGCGGCGCGCCGTTGAGGCCCGGCGCCACAGGAGTCCCCTCATGCCCCACCTGGCCTATCAGCCCGGGACCCGCTTCGACCGACCCGTCGAGGTGGAGGCCGACTACGTCGTCGTAGGGACCGGCGCCGGCGGCGCCGCGGCGGCCGTCGTCCTGGCCCGCGGCGGCGCCTCGGTCGCCATGGTCGAGGCCGGCCCCTGGCGCGATCCCGAGGACTACCCGGCGTCGATGTGGGGCACGCTCCGCGACATGGTCGACGGCTGGGGGCTCAACCTCGCCATCGGCCGGGCCCTGTGGCCCATCGTCCAGGCGCGCCTGGTCGGCGGGACCACGGTCATCAACAGCGCCATCACCGTGCGCACCCCCGGCGACGTCGTCCGCGAGTGGCGCGACGACCACGGCTTCCCCGGCGCCGACGCCCTCGCCGACGCGATCTGGGCCCAGCAGGATCAGATCGAAGACGAGCTCGCCGTCAGCCCGACCCCGCCCGAGGCCGCCGGCGTCAGTAACCGCCTCGCCGCCCGCGGCGGCGCCGCCCTCGACCTCGACGACCACGCCATCCAGCGGGCCGTGCGCGACTGCGTCGGCAGCGGCGCCTGCATGCAGGGGTGCAAGCACGAGCGCAAGCGCTCGACCAACGTCACCTGGGTCCCCGAGGCCGTGGCCGCCGGCGCGACGCTGCTGTCCTGCGCCCCGGTCACCCGGGTCCTGCTGCGCGGCCGCCGCGCCGTCGGGGTCCGCGGCGCCTTCGTCCACCCCCAGACCAAGCGCCGCGGCAAGCGCTTCGTCGTCCGCGCGAAGAAGGCCGTGATCATCGCCGCCTCGGTCACCCACTCGTCGACCCTGCTCCAGCGTTCCGGCGTTCGCTCCCGTGCCCTCGGCCGCCACTTCCGCGCCCACCCGGGCGTCGGCGTCTTCGGCGTCTACGACGACGTCGTCGACATGAACAGCGGCGCGACCCAGGGCTGGGCCAGCACGGCGCTCCGCGCGAGCAAGGGCCTCAAGCTCGAGACCCTCGCCATCCCCCTCGAGCTCGTCGCCTCGCGCCTCGGCGGCGCCGGCTCGCAGCTCCTCGAGCGCGTGGGCGGGTATCGCCACCTCGCCATGTGGGCCGTCGCCGTCCGCGCCGAGACCGTCGGCCGCGTCGTCCCGGGCCTCGGCGGGAAGTCCACCGTCCTCTACGACATCGGCCGCCGCGACATGGAGCGCCTCCGTGACGGCGCCCACACCCTGGCGCGGATGCACTTCGCCGCCGGCGCCCGCGCCGTCCTCCCCGGCGCCTTCGGCCTCCCGTACAGCCTCGGCCCCGACCAGCTCGGCCAGCTCGCCGCGGGCCCGACGGATCCGCGCGCCTGGACCGCGATCATGACCCACCTCTTCGGGGGCTGCGTAATGGGCGGCGACCCGCGCCGCTCCGTGTGCGACCCCCACGGCCGCGTCCACGGCTACGATGGGCTCGTCGTCGCCGACGCCTCGGCCATCCCGACGACCCTGGGCGTGAACCCGCAGCACACGATCATGGCCCTCGCGCGCCTGCGCGCCGAGGAGCTGCTCGCCGCCTGATTCGAGCCGCCACGGGTCGCCCGGGGTGCGGTCGTTTGTCGCACCTCGTCGTCGTCGCCCCCGGCTCGATCACGTCGATGCGATCGGTCAGCGGCGATCGGCCGGCCGCCTCGATCTACCAGCGCCGGCCGTCGTGATCGGGGTGCCGGGTCCCGTGAGCGCGGCGACGATACTCTTTGTTGAGTCACGTTCTCCGCGCTACGAGCGGGCGATCCCCCGCCGTGGCCGAATGAACTCGTTCACTCGACCCCAGGGCGCTGGTAGAGTGCGCCCCGCGCGGGCAGAACGCGCCATGTAAAGGGGATCTGTGATGAAACGACGGTGGATGCTTTCGGTGGGCAGCGCGGCGCTCCTGTGCACGCAGCTCCTGGTGGCTTCGTGCGGGGACGGCTCGGTCATCGCGACGGGGGACACGGACAGCGGTGACGCGGACGTCAACTTCCCTGACGTCCCGACGGACACGGGGGGCGAAGACGTCCCTCCCGATGACACGCTGACGGTCGACACCGTCGTGCCCGATACGCTCGAGCCCGACACGGGGCTCCCCGACACGGTCGTCGCCGACACGGAGTCGGACACGGTCGACCCCGACACCGAGGTGCCGGACACGGTCGAGCCCGACACCACCGTGGTCGACACGACCCAGCCGCCCGCCTACGTCGACTGGTGCCGCCTCCAGTGGCCCCTCGACATCACCGTCGGCGCCGCGACCTCGGTCGACGTCTACGGCCGCGTCTACGTCGCCGGCCTGACCGACCTCACGACCGGTAACGACACCGATCCCGACCTGGTCGGGCGGGTGGGCTACGGCGCGCCCGGCAGCGACCCGGCCGACTGGACCAGCTGGTACGACGCCAGCCCCAACGCCGGCTGGGACGGCAGCGAGGCCGCCAACGACGAGTACATGGCGACCATCCCGGGCTTCGGGACCACCGGCGACTACGACTTCGCCTTCGCCTTCAGCCTCGACGGCGGCGCCAACTGGACCTACTGCGACCGCAACGCCGGCGCCGCCTCGGACGGCTCGGCCAATGGCTACGCCGCCGATGACGCCGGCCACGCCACGGTCGTCGCCGATCCGTGCAGCCCGAACCCGTGCACCGCGCCGCCGAGCACCTGCAACGGCAGCACCCTCGAGATCTACGCGTCCCCGGGCGCCTGCACCGACGACGCCGGCTCCGCGGCCTGCGAGTACACCCTCGACAGCTCCACCAACTGCGCCGACTCCGGCGACTTCTGCGACCTCGGGACGCTGAGCTGCGTCGACGACGCCTGCACGCCCAACCCGTGCACGGTCGCGCCCGACTCGATCTGCGAGGGCGTCGAGAAGGTCAGCTACGCCGCCCCCGGCACCTGCGACGACACCACCGGCACCGCCGAGTGCACCTACAGCGAGTCCGGCCGCGTCGACTGCACCACGACGACCGGCTTCTGCGTCCGCGGCGACTGCCGCACCTGGCGCCTCGCGGGCCCGGGCGACGTCGTGATCACCGAGATCATGCCGAACCCCGAGAAGGTCGCCGCCGACAGCCAGGGCGAGTGGTTCGAGGTCACCAACGTGGCCGACGTCGCCGTCAACCTGTGGGGCCTGTACGTCGATGACGACGGCAGCGACGAGTTCACCATCGACGGCGACGTCGTGATCGAGCCCGGGGCCTACGCCGTCGTGGGCCGAAACTCCGACACCGCGACGAATGGCGGCGTCACGGTCGACTACGTCTACAGCGGCATGGCGCTCACCAACGACACCGACTCCCTGCGGCTGACCCGCGACACCGACGTCGTCGACTACGTCGCGTGGACCGGTGACTGGCCGGTCGCCCCGGGCGTCGCCATCCAGCTCGACCCGTCCCACGTCGGCGACGACAACGCGGACCTCGCCAACTGGTGCGCCGCCTACACCGGCTACAACGACGTCGACACCGGCACCCCGGGCGCCGCGAACGACTCCTGCACCCTGACCGGCATCTGGTGCCGCCTGCAGTGGCCGCTCGACGAGACCGTCCTCGCCGGGACCGACTTCACCGTCTACGGGCGCGTCTACGTGGCCGGCGTCACCGACGCCACCACCGGCAACGACCCGAACCCGCTGCTGGTCGCGTCCGTGGGCTACGGCCCCGACGGCGACACCCCCGACACCTGGACCGAGTGGACCGACGCCGCCCCGAACGACACCTACGACGGCAGCGAGGCCAACAACGACGAGTACATGGCGACCTTCGCGGCCCCGAGCGCCGCGGGCACCTACGACTTCGCCTACCGCTTCAGCGGCGACGGCGGCGACACCTGGGTCTACTGCGACAAGGACGCCGGCGCGGGCTCCGACGGGTCCGAGGACGGCTACCAGGCCGACAACGCCGGTAACCTCGGCGTCGTGCTCGACCCGTGCACCCCCAACCCGTGCACGACCCCGCCGGACAACTGCGACAACAACATCCTCAGCGTCTACGCGACCCCCGGCGCCTGCACCGTCAACGGCGTCGCCGCCAGCTGCGACTACGGCACGCCGACGACGACCAACTGCGACGACACCAGCCAGACCTGCGACCTCGCGCAGCTCGCCTGCGTCGACGATCCCTGCGACCCCAACCCGTGCACGACGCCGCCCGCGGCGACCTGCGAGGGCAACGAGGCCGTGACCTACGTCGCGACCGGCACCTGCACCGTCGACAACGGCGCCGTCTGCACCTACGGCGAGGACTCGCGGACCGACTGCGGCGCCCAGTTCTGCGGCGACGGCACCTGCAACGACTGGCGCTTCGTCGGCCAGGCCGGCGACCTCCTCATCACCGAGTTCATGGCCAACCCCGCCGTCGTCGCCGACGACCACGGCGAGTGGTTCGAGGTCAAGAACACGGCGGGCGTGGCGCTGAACCTCCGCGGCCTCCACATCGCCGACAACGCCAGCGACAACGACGTCACCGTCGACTACATCGTCGACCCGGGCGATTACGCCGTCTTCGGCGTGGACGACAACTCCAGCACCAACGGCGGCGTCGACGTCGTGATGGCGCTCGGCGACGGCTTCGGCCTCGCGAACGGCGGCGACATCATCACGCTGACCGTGGGCGAGACCGTCATCGATCAGGTCGACTACGACGGCACCGGGCTCGACCTCTCGATCACCAGCGGCGCCTCGTTCCAGCTCCACCGCGACGCGACCGACAACGCCGACGCCCACGACTGGTGCTGGGGCACCGAGGCCTACAGCGCCGACAACGCCGGCACGCCCGGCGCCGACAACGGCCTGTGCTGGCTGCCCATCACCTGGTGCCGCCTGCAGTACCCGCTCGACGAGACCTACGGCCCGGTGACGGACTTCGACGCCTACGGCCGCTACTACGTCGCCGGGCTGACCGACGACAACACCACCGGCAACGACCCGAGCGATCTGGTCCGCGGGGCCTTCGCCCTCAGCGCGCCGCCGGTCGACGACAACGACACCCTCAACGACCCGTCGACGTGGACCTGGGTCTCGGCCGACCTGAACGCCGACTACGGCGTCGGCTCGCCGAGCTTCGAGGCCAACAACGACGAGTGGAAGGCCACCCTGACGACCCCGTCGACCCCGGGCGACTACCTGCTCGGCTTCCGCGTCAGCGGCGACTTCGGGCGCACCTGGACGTACTGCGACGTCAACCAGGGCGTGGGCCACGACGGCTCCGAGGACGGCTTCGCCATCGCCGACGCCGGCCAGATCGCGGTCTCCGACCCGTGCGATCCGAACCCGTGCACGACGCCTCCGGACGCCTGCAACGGCGACACCCTCAGCACCTACGCCAACCCCGGCACCTGCAGCGTCGACGGCGCGGGCGCGGCGAGCTGTGACTACGGCGCGGCGACGGACACCGACTGCACCACGACCACCGGGCGCTGCGACGCCGACACGGCGACCTGCGTCGAGTGCCTGTCCAACGCCGACTGCGTCGGGCCCTTCGAGGTCTGCGACGACACGGGCACCAAGGACTGTGTCGCCGGCTGTATCGACGACCTCTACGAGGACAACGACGCGGCCGGGACCCCGACGGTCCTCGCGACCGACACCCTCGAGGAGGACCTCGTCATCTGCGACGGTGACGCCGACTGGTTCCAGGTCAGCCTCGCGGTGGGCGACACTCTCGATGTGTTGGTCGAGCCGACCTTCAACCTGGGCGACGCCATCACGGTCACGATCTACGAGTCCGACGGCGCGACCGAGCTCGACACCGACACGGGCGGCGTGAGCGCCTCGGGCTCCTTCACGGCGACCACCGCGGGCGACTACCTCGTGCGCGTGAGCGCCGCGGCCGGGACCACGGCGACCTACGATCTGACCGTGCTCTTCGCCAACGATCCGTGCGTGCCCAATCCGTGCACCGACATCCCGGATCCGGTCTGCAACGGTAACGTCCTGACCTCGCCGGACGCGGCGGTGTGCACCCCCTCGGGTGACACCTACAGCTGCGACTACCCGACGTCGGACACGACCTGCTCGGCCTTCTGCAACGACGGCGCGTGCACCGACTGGCGCTACCCGGAGATCACCGGCGACCTCGTCATCACCGAGTACATGGCCGACCCGACCGTCGGCGCCGCCGGCCAGTGGTTCGAGGTCTACAACCCGACGGCGGACCCGCTGAACCTCGATCAGGTCGACGTCTTCGATCTCGATGTCGACAGCTTCACCGTCGACGGTGACGTCATCGTCCAGCCGGGCGCCTACTTCGTCTTCGGCGCCTCGACCGACACCGGCGCCAACGGCGGCGTGAACGTCGACTACGCGTGGAGCAGCAACTTCACCCTCGACGCCGCCGGCGACGAGATCGCGCTGTCGTGGCTCGGCCTCGCCGACCTCGACGACATCGCCTGGGACGGCGCGTGGCCGGCGACGACCAACGCGGCGACCAGCCTCGATCCCGACGTCGTGGACACCGGCGTCAGCGCCGAGTCCACCAACGACGTGGCGGCCAGCTGGTGCGTCGCGACGTCGAGCTACGGCGGCGGCGGCAACCTCGGCACCCCCGGCGGCGCCAACGACGCCTGCGTCGTGACCTGGACCATCGGCTACTGCCGGCTGCAGCACCCGCCGACGATGGACCTCGAGTCGGGCGCCAGCGGCGACGTCTACGGGCGCGTCTACATCGCCGGGCTCACCGACCAGAACAAGACCGGCAACGACCCGCACGCGAGCGTCATCGGCGCCGTGGGCTACGGCCCGACCGGCAGCGACCCGACGACCAGCGACCAGTGGACCTGGATCGAGGGCGGCCCGAACGGCGGATACACCGGCGCCGAGGAGAACAACGACGAGTACGTGGCGTCGCTGACCGCGGGCGCCGCGGGGACGTACGACTACGCCTTCCGGTTCAGCGGCGACGGTCGCGACACCTGGCTCTACTGCGACAAGGACGGGGCGACCCCGGGCGGCACCAACGAGCTGACCTACGATCCGGCCCAGTCTGGCGTCCTGACCGTGACCGCCGCGCCGATCTTCTTCAGCGAGTACATCGAGGGCGGCAGCAGCAACAAGGCCATCGAGATCTTCAACGGCGGCGCCAACGACTACGACCTGAGCGCGCACGGCTGCGAGATGCAGGTCTGGTCGAACGCCAATACGTCGCCGAACTCGCCGTTCGCCCTGACCGGCGTCCTCCCGGCCGGCGGGACCTACGCCGTCTGCAACTCCTCGGCGGACGCAGCGCTCAAGGACCGCTGTGACCAGACGAGCGGCTCGCTGAGCCACAACGGCAACGACACCATCGAGCTCCTCTGCGACGGCGCGCGAGTCGACATCGTCGGCAAGATCGGCGACGCGGCGTACTACGCGCAGGACGTGACGCTGCACCGCGTGTGCGGGACGACGGCCGGCAACCTCGACGGTGACGCGGACTTCGACGCCTCGCAGTGGGTGGAGTCGCCGAAGGACACCTTCGACGGCATCGGCAGCTACCGGCCCATCGTCAGCGACCTGACGAGCGCCAAGCAGGTCGCCATCGAGGCCCTCGACCTCGACAGCAAGAAGGTCGTCTTGCGCAACGTGACGGCCGGCGACGTGACGGTCACCACCAACTGGTGGCTCTGCAACTTCCCGGTCTACAAGCAGTTCACGGACAGCGACGTGGTCATCCCCTCGGGCGAGACGGCGACCTTCGACGTCCCGGCCGACCTCGCGCTGTCGGCCAGCGTCGACTTCGAGCTCGGGGTCTACAACTCCGGCTCGAACTTCGGTGACGCGGCCAACATGGAGGCCTACCTCGCCGTCAATGCTGGTGGCCACACCCGCGAGTCCGTCGCTGTCACGGCTGGCGTCTGGACCGCGGGCAGCTTCGTCACGATGGCCGTCGGCGACCGCGGCGTCTCCGCCGTGAGCGGCGCGACCATCGACGCCGCCGACGACTACACGGTCTTCGGCCCGTACTGCACGGTGAAGTAGCTCGGGACAGGGTCGCGGGCGCCGCGCGGCGCCCGCGACCCTCGACGACGGACGACGGCCCGCCCCTCCCCCGTGAGGCGGCGGGCCGTCGCGTACGTGCCCGGGGTCACCGCGTCTGCTCGCTCGGACCATGGACGAACCGCTCCACCCGGCCCAGATCGCGGCCTATCGGCGCATGACGCCGGGGCAGAAGATCGAGCAGGCCCAGGCGATGTACTGGGCGGCCCGCCGACTCGAGGCCAACTCCCTGCGCCAGCAGCACCCGGACTGGACCGAAGAACAGGTCGAGGACCGGGTCAGGGAGATCTTCCTGCTTGCAACCACTTGAGCTGTTTGCAGTCTTCACCGAGCCGCTCGAGCGGACGGGGGTGCCGTACTTCGTGACCGGATCCGTGGCGAGCCTCATCTACGGCGAGCCCCGGATGACCCACGACATCGACCTCGTCATGACGCTCCGTGATGCCGACCTCCGGTCCTTCCTCGCAGCGTTCCCCGACGAGGACTTCTATTGCCCGCCGGCGGAGGTCGTTCGGCTCGAGCTGAGGCGGCCGTCTCACGGACACTTCCTCCTGATCCATCATGGGACGGGGTTCAAGGCCGACGTCTATCTGGCCGGGCAGAACGCCCTCCACGCGTGGGCGTTTCAGCGCCGCACGAGGGTCGGGGAGGGCAGCTCGGCCTTCTGGGTCGCTCCGCCCGAGTACGTCATCGTCAGGAAGCTCCAGTACTACCAAGAGGGTGGGTCTCAGAAGCACCTCGCCGACATCCGCGGGATGCTGGCCCAGAGCGGCGACGTCATCGACTCCAGTGAGCTCTCGCGCTGGATCACGGCGCTGGGCCTCGACGCGACGTGGGGTGAGGTCCGAGCGCCCGACGCCTGATCCCTCGCGCAGCCGCAAAACGCGACCCGTCGAGTGACGGATGGTTGCCTGCGCGTCGCGGGCGGGCCGGCTGTCGTGCATCCGCGTCATCCGTCATGAAAAGATGACAATCGTTGTGTTGAAATAACGGTTGTTATAAACCCCCTCCAAGCCAAACGCATCGCGAGGAGGGAGAGGAATGGACGCGGACACCATAGTCATCGGCTCGGGCGCCGGCGGGATGACCGCCGCCGTCGCGCTGGCGCAGGCGGGGCAGAAGGTCATCGTGCTCGAGCAGCACGACGTCCCCGGCGGCTGGTGCCACTCCTTCACCCTCGGCGGCTACCGCTTCAGCCCGGGCGTCCACTACATCGGCGAGGTCGGCGAGGGCGGGCGCATGCGCCGGATCTACGAGGGGCTCGGCGTGTCCGGCGACCTCGAGTTCCTGGAGCTCGATCCCGAGGCCTTCGACCGGATCGTCATCGGCGACACCGAGTTCGGCATCCCCAAGGGGCGCGAGCGCTTCGCGGCGAAGCTGTCGGACCGGTTCCCCCACGACGCCAAGGGCATCCACCGCTACCTCGACGCCGTCCAGAAGATCGCCGACCAGCTCGACGGGCTCGGTCACCGCCGCGGGCTCCAGAAGCTGACCTCGCCGTGGTACGCGCGGACGCTCCTGAGCCACCTGCCGATCTCGCTGAAGCGGATGCTGGACCGCCACGGCGTGAAGGACCCGGTCGTCCGCGCGATCCTGTCCATGCAGGCCGGCGACCACGGCATGGGCCCGGCCCGCGCGCCGGCCATCCTCCACGCCCTGGTGCAGCACCACTACTTCGCGGGCGCCTTCTTCCCGAAGGGCGGCGGCTTCGCCATCCCGCGGGCGTTCAACCGGGCGCTCAAGCGCGCCGGCGGCGAGGTCCGGCTGAAGACGCGCGTCGAGCACATCCTCGTCGAGGGTCGCAAGGTCGTCGGCGTGCGCCTGGCGGACGGGACCGAGCTGCGCGCCCAGCGCGTCGTCTCCAACGCCGATCCGGTCGTGACCTTCGACCGCATGATGGCCCCCGAGGACGTCCCGAAGAAGCTCCGCCGCAAGGTGAAGAAGACGACCATCTCGGGCAGCGCCATCTCCCTCTTCATGGCCGTCGACATGGACGTGCGCGCCGCCGGGCTGACGAGCGCGAACCTCTGGTTCTCGAAGACGCCCGACATCGACGGCCTGCTGTCGCCCCCGAAGTCGGGGACCGAGCTCCCGGGCGGCTTCCTGACGGTCACGACGTTGAAGGACCCGAGCAAGCTCGGTCGTAACGGCCACCACACGATGGAGGCCTTCGCCTTCGTCGACTACGAGCAGTTCTCGAAGTGGGCCGGCACCCGCTACGGTGACCGCCCGGCGGACTACGCGGCCATGAAGGAGGAGCTCACGCAGAAGCTGCTCCGGACGATCGACCGCTTCGTCCCCGGGCTCTCGGACCACGTCGTCTTCTCGGACCTCGGGACCCCGCTGACCAATCAGCACTACGTCGAGGCGACCGGCGGCAACCTCTACGGCATCGAGAAGCGCCTCGGCCAGATCGGGCCCTTCGCCTACCAGCCGCGCTCGGGGGTCGAGGGGCTCTACCTCTGCGGCGCCAGCACCGCCGCCGGCCACGGCGTCCTGGGCGCGACGATGTCCGGGATCGACGCGGCGAAGGCGGTCCTCGGCTGCGGGACCCGGGATCTGCTGGTCCAGAACGGGCCGTCCCTGAAGGTCTCGCAGGCCGAGCCCGGCGTCCGCGTCGTCGCGCCGGCGCCGGCTCCGCCGGTCGAGGCCGCGCCGCCTCGGGTCGCCCATGCGTGAAGTCGAGACCGTCCGCGACCTGCGCCGCGCCCAGATTCTCCGGGCCGCGCGCGGGATCGTGGCCGAGCGCGGGGTGGGCGCGCTGACCTTCGGGGCCCTCGAGCGCGAGCTGGCCTTCACCCGCGGCGTCATCACCTACCACTTCGCGAACAAGGACGAGATCGTCGACGCCCTGCTCGACGACGCCATCGCCGAGATCGCCGAGGTGACGCTCGCGACGGTCGGCGCCGGCGTCACCCCGGTCGAGAAGCTCGGCGGCGCGGTCGGCGGGATGGTCCGGGGCTTCCTGACCAAGCCCGAGGCCGCCCGCGTCCTGCTCTCCTTCTGGGGGCGCCTGCCGGCCGACGCCCGCGCCGCGGCGAAGAACGCCGCGCTCTTTCGGCGCTGGCGGGACAAGTCGGCGAGCCTCGTCCACCACCTGCAGAAGACGGGCGCCGCCCGCTCGGACTGCGACGTCGACGCCGTCGCCGCCCACATGGTCGGGATCGTCATCGGCGCCGTGACCCAGTCCTTCTTCGACCCGGGCGCCGTCGATCCCGACGCCACGGTCGCCGCCGCCGTCCACGCCCTCGCCGGCAGCCTCGCCCCGCCCGCGAGCTGACCCACTCGAGCTCAGTCGTCGAAGGGCCAGCCCCCGCCGGTGACGCACCACCGCATCTCGCGGCCGCGCGGGGTGTCTTCGTCCCAGGTCAGCATCGTCCCGGGCGGGTAGTGGCGGCCGTCGTCGGGGTTCACCTCGACTCGTCCGTTCGCGTAGGTCGCTCGGACCTTGCGGGCTCCCTTCGCCGCTCCCTCGCTCTTCTTGCGCCGTCGCTTCGCCATGGTCACCTCCGCGGGGACAGCGTGCGCACCGAAGTTCTCGCGGGGACCCCCGCGAGCCGTCCCCGGCGGTGACGCAGCGCGGGATTCGGACCTTGAGAACGGCCCACGCGATCGGCTACCTTCGAGGTCACGGGCGTCGTCCGCGCCCGCACACTCCATGCACAGACCACCTCGCTCAGCGTGGGTCGCGCTCCTCACCGCGCCCTTCCTCTTCGGCTGCCAGTCGGCGCCCGACGGGCCCTCCGGTCCGGAAGGCCGGCTCCGGGTCGACGTCGCCGCGCTGACGCTGCCCGGGCTGACCAACGCCTGCTGGAGCCTCACGGTCGAGAGCGGCACCGGCGACACCGTGTGGTCCAGGGCCGACCTGTGCGCCGACGACTACGGCGACGGGGCGGCCTCGCTGAGCTACGTCGGCACCTGTGACGCCTCCTTTGGCGCCGCCGCCAACGTCGTGACCCTCGAGCTGCAGAGCCTCCACATGGGCGACCCGCCGGCGCTGCTGCCGAGCGGCGACTACGCCAACCCGTGCCCGGTCGGCGAGGACCGCTGTCAGCAGACCGTCGACTGCGTCGAGGACGCCGACGTCCCGGTCACCTTCGACGTCGCGGTCGTCCGGCGCGCCACCCAGGGCTTCTTCGACGTCGCGGTGAGCTTCAACGACATCTTCTGCTCGGCCAAGTTCGACTGCGAGCGCAACGGCCAGCCCCTCGAGCTCCTCCACAACCCGGCCACGGGCGCGCGCGACACGACCGTCGTCCTCGCCTTCGCCTGCACCTCGGGCCCCGGCCAGAACACCGTGCTCAACATGAGCGACCTCGTCCTGACCTGCCAGGACACGGGCAACACCAGCGTCGCCATCGACCCGGCCGCCGGCCCCGGCAACCACTACTCCGACAGCTTCCCGAGCCCGACCCCGCTCGTCTTCCAGGCCGCCAGCTACATGGGCGAGGAGCTCTTCAACGGCGTCACCCCGCCGGTGAACAAGCGCTACTGGAACGTCGCCATCGGCGTGAACCTGCCCGACGCGGACTACCCGAGCTGCACCATCCAGGCGACCGCGACGGCCACCGAGGTGCCGCTGCTCGACGCCTTCGGCCACCTCCCTGCGGGCGTCACCTGGCCGTACGTGGGCTTCGACATCCCGCTGACCGACGGCGACGGCGAGATCGACTGCGGGAGCTACGCCGTGAACCAGGCGCCCGAGGTCGCGACCAGCTACAGCAGCATCAGCGGCGACCAGGTCTTCTGCTACTACATGCGGGTCGACGACGGTGACCTCGAGGCCGGCGGCCAGTGCCTGACCGACATCACCTGCACGGTGCCCGGGACCGGCGGGGACGTCGAGCTCGCCCAGCAGGGGCAGACGGTGACCATCACCGCGCCCACCGCCGCACCCGCCCAGTTCACGCTGCCCTACGGCGACGTCGTGGTCGACTGCTGCCAGGGAGGCACGCCGTGAGCTCCCACCGCCTCCTCTCTCTCGCCGCCGCCTTCGTCCTCGTCGCGGCCTCCGGCCCGGCCCTGGCCCAGGAGGTCTGCGACGACCTGATCGACAACGACGGCGACGGCTACATCGACGAGTACGACTCCCAGTGCCAGGCCGGCGCCGTCACCTGCACCGTGCCGGTCACCCCGGCGGCCTTCACGATCGCCGAGTCGCGCTCGACCTCGGCGACCTACAACGACCTCTTCTGGCCCGTCAGCGGCGACGTCGACGGCGACGGTCAGACCGAGATCGTCGCCCACAGCGGCATCCCGGGCGAGATCCACGTCCTCGACGGGCGGACCCTGGCGGTCGAGTCGACCATCCCCGTCGACGGCGACCGCGGCGACAACGTCGCCATCGCCAACCTCGACGGCGACCCCGAGCTCGAGGTCATCACCCTCGTCCACCACGTCCAGCGCGTCATCGTGGCCGACTACGTGAACGGCAGCTGGGTCCTCAACATCTCCGCGACCACCGAGACGTCCTTCGACTGTAACGGCAACGTGGGCGCCGGGATGGGGCTCGGCGTCGCGGACTTCGACGGCGACGGGATCCCCGAGATCTACAACGGCAACGAGATCTGGACCACCCCGGCGGACCTGTCGACGGGCTGCACCGGCTGCATCACCAAGCTGATCGACACCGACCGCGACGCCGCCGGCCAGTACAAGGGGTGCCGCCTGGGCTCGAGCAGCGGCCCCGAGGGCAAGATATCGCAGGTCGCGGACGTGCTGAGCGCGGCCGACTGCGGCGGCGACCCGGAGTGCGACGGCCCCGAGCTCATCGTCGCCGGCGAGGTCTGGTCCGTCGACGTGACCACGCCCTCGCTGACGCTCCGTCGCGACGTCAACACCTTCGGCGCGGGCACCGGCTACGCAGACGGCTTCGCCGCGGTGGCCGACCTCGACGGCGACGGCGACCTCGACGTCGCCGTGCACGGCTTCGCGCCGGGGGGCAACCTCTACGTCTACGATCCGCTCGAGAGCACGGTCCTCCGGGTCTACAACCTCAGCGGAGCCGGCAACCATGGCTTCTCGCCCATCGCCATCGCCGACGTCTGGGACGAGGACCTCGCCGACGACGGCGACACCACCAACGACAGCGTCGCCAACGTCCCCGAGCTCATCGTCAGCCGGGTGAACCTGCTGCACACGGTCAACGTGCTCAGCGCCACGCCGGTCTGGACGCTGGCCGCCAACGACAGCTCCGGCTCGACCGCGGTGACGGTCTTCGACTTCAACGGCGACGGCGTCTCGGAGCTGGCCTACCGCGACACCATCAACATGCGCGTCATGTACGGCGGGCCCATCGCGTACGCGCCCGCCGGGGTGAACACCTCGAACCGGAACTACGCGAGCTTCGGCTGCACGAGCCCCACGATGAACGAGGGCCCCGCCGTCGCCGACGTCGACGACGACGGGGCCGCCGAGCTGCTCGTCCTGTGCGGCAGCAGCACCACCGCGACGCTGAAGGTCTTCGAGTCGAGCGGCGCGTCCTGGCGCCAGAGCCGCGCGGTCTGGAATCAGCCCATCTTCTCGCCGGGCAGCATCAACAAGTCGGGCGAGGTCTTCCCGGTGGCGCAGCCCAAGACGACGATCATCCCGCCGGGCTCGGGCGAGACCCCGCTCAACGGCGCCAACATCCAGATCTCGCCGCTCGATCTCCGGCCCCAGAGCGCCAACCAGATCCCGGCCCTCGACGCCGTCGTCAGCGGCGTGGCCGCGGCCTCGACCGGGGTCTGCGGTCAGGCCTCCAACGAGCAGGACGTGGTCTTCACCATCACCAACCAGGGCGACGCCGTCCTGACCGGGGCGCTGTCCATCGCGGTCTACACCGCCGAGCCGACGACCTCCGGGGCCACGCCCTTCGTCTTCACCCTGGGCTCGAGCGACGCGGTCCTGTCCGGCGCGCTGCCCCTGGCCAAGGGGCAGAGCGCGACCTTCCGCAACCGCGTCGCGACCGGCGCGGCGACCCAGCTCTGGGTGGTCGCCAACGATGACGGCGGCGGCGGCGCGGGCGTCCCGAGCGCCGACACCGACGAGTGCGACACCACCGACAACCAGGGCGGCCCCGCGGCCTGCGTCGACTGCGACGGCGGCGCCTGCACGCGCCTCTTCGGCGTCGTCGACCTGCCCGGCGGCGGGCTCGGCTCGTTCCAGTGCCTCGTCCCCGAGGCCGGCGGCTCGGGCGAGATCCTCTGCCTCGTCGAGAGCGGCGGTACCACCGAGTTCGGGACCACCGGGACGCTCGTCATCGGCGCCCCGGAGTGTCAGTAGCGCGGCGTTCCGGGCGGTCGAGACGACCGCGGGCCTGAGCTTTGGCGCGTGGACGTCCCAACCGCCCGGGACGTCGTGCGGTCGAGACGACCGCGGGCCTGAGCTGTGGCGCGTGGACGTCCCATCCGTCCGGGACGTCGTGCGGTCGAGACGACCGTGGGCCTGAGCTTGGGCGCGTGGACGTCCCATCCGCCCGGGACGTCGTGCGGTCGAGACGACGGCGGGCCTGAGATTTGGCGCGCGGACGTCCCATCCGTCCGGGACGTCGTGCGGTCGAGACGACCGTGGGCCTGAGCTTTGGCGCGCCGTCGTCCCGACCGCCCACGCGCCGAGGCTCCTCGCCAGTCGCGCGAGTGTGCTAGGTTTTTCTGACCTCGATCAGATCCATCCGCGACGCGACACGTCTCCAGCCCGGGGTCGAGTCGGGAGGAGCACCACATGAAGCGCGCGATCACCATCATCCTGTTCGGCCTCACCCTCGGCCCGCTCGCGGGCTGCGACGTCATCGACGACGTGAAGGACCAGCTCGATACGCGCGGCTCGAACGGCGACGCGTCGGGCGACGCGGTCGCGGACACGTCGTCGGCGCAGGACACGGTCCAGCCGCTGAACGCGACCGTCACGATGACCGCGCAGCTCCACTCGATCACCGCCAACGGGTCGGTGTTCGTCGAGGGGAACTTCACCTGGAACGCCAGCGGCGAGAGCGATCTCCGCGTCGACATCGAGATCAAGACCCAGGTGTCCTACCCCGACTGGACGGCGCTCCTGTCGAACCAGGACCCGGCGGACGTCGGCTCCGCCGAGATCCACGGCCCCGACACCCGCTTCAACTTCCGCGCCGTGACCTATCGGGCCTCGGCGCCCGATCAGAAGGCCTACAGCGACATCATCACGATCCAGTGAGCGGCCTCAGCAGATCCAGCTGAGCATCGCCAGATCCGCCTCGGCGGCGCGCTGGAAGTAGTCGCGGAGGCCGACGTAGGCCGAGATGAGCTCGTCGATGACGGTGTCGGCCTCGCGCTCCCACATCGCGCTCGGGTAGACCTCTGCGGCCGCCATCGCCGCCGGGTCGAAGCGCGCCGCGAAGACGGTCGGCTCGAGCTCGGCCATCGCGGCGGCGGCCTCGGCGACCTCGTGGGCGCGGAGCGACAGCGGCGGGCCGTGACCGAGGTCCGGGCCGGGCAGGGGGGCCCCACCGATGATGGCGCGGCCGAGGGGCGTCCGCTTCTCCTTGGCGCTGCCGCACAGCATGTAGTGCACCCCGTGCCAGAGCTCGCCGAGCCCGTGGGTGTCGATGGCGTCGAGGTCGCCGAGCCACTGGTTTCGGACGGCGGCGTCGACCCGCATCTGGTCGAGGAGCGGCTCGGGGATGGCGAAGAGCGAGGCGTACATGCCCATGACTGTCCTTGCAGGTCGGCTGTCGGTCGGGGGGGACCGTAGCACACGCGACGTCGAGACGCTCTCGGGCGCCGGGCGTCGCGACCGCGCGGCGCGACGATTTGCCACGGGGACTGCGACAATTCGCGCGTCCAGCGGCGGCGCGGTTTGGGGTACCTGCGTCCGGCGTCGACCAGCGTTCGACGCGTTGAACCCCGTGCCCAGGCTCTTGAATGCGTGTGCTCGACGCCTCTGCCCCTGCTCGTCCCCTCTATCTGTCCGCCGCGGCTCTCGCGCTCGTGGCGACGCTCGGCTCGGCGGCCGTCGCTCAGCCGGCTCCCGAGCCCGAGCCGGCGCCCGCCGCCGAGGCGACCGACAACCGAACGGTCGTGCCCGCGCCGACCCCGCCCCCAGGACGGAGCGCGTTGACCGGTGACGGCGTCGCGGTCGACCCGGTGAGCCACCTGTCCGAGGCGCTCGAGGGACTGCCCGGTGTCGCGGCCAGCCGGCGGGGGCCCACCGCGGCGGACCCCGTCATCCGCGGGCTCGGCGAGGAGCGCGTCGACACCCGGGTCGGCGTCGTCCCGGTCCAGGGCGCCTGCCCCTCGCGCATGGACCCGCCGGCGACCTACGTCGCCCCCCACGCCATCGACCGCGTCACCCTCGAGCGGGCGGGGCAGGGCGCGAGCTTCGGCGGCGGCGGCCTCGGCGGCCGCATCCTCGTCCTGACCGACTGGGAGCGCCTCCGTGGCGCCCCCGACGAGGTCCGCGGCTTCGTCGGCGGCGCGGTGGACGGCGCCCGGCGCGGCCTCCGCACCGAGGCGGGCCTGATGGGCGGGCTCCCGTGGCTCGACTTCCGGCTCTCGGGCGGCGTCGAGCGCTTCGGGGACTACACGGCGCCCGACGGGACCCGTGTTCCGGCGCACGTGGACGGCGGGGGCGTGGCGCTGTCGCTCGGGATCCGGCCGGCGCCGGGTCACCGCCTGAGCCAGTCCCTCAGCTGGACCACCCGCCACGACGAGGCGTTCCCGGCCCTGCCGATGGACCTCGTGAGCTCCGACGCGCTCATCTACAACGCGGGCTACCGGCTGCTCCTCGGCCCGATGCTCCGGCGAATCGAGGTCAAGGCCGGCTACGCCCGGGTCGACCACGTCATGAGCAACGCCAACAAGCCCAGCGTCGCCAAGATGGAGGCCGAGACCCCGTCCAACGCCGACAGCTTCGCCGCGACGGCCGAGGGCGAGCTGGTCTTCGGCAACACCGCGCGGCTCGTCATCGGCCTCGACGCCCAGGCCCTCGGGCGCGACGCCACGAGGACGCGGCGTATGGTCGCGAGCGGCATGACGATGACCGACCACCTGTGGCCGGACATCGCGACCTTCGAGGGCGGGCTCTACGCGTCCTTCGCCACCCACCTCGGCGCCGGCTTCGACCTCGACGTCTCGGCGCGCGGCGCCTGGGCCACGGCCGACGCGCGCGCCGCCTCGGACACCAGCCTCGGCGGCAAGACCATCCGCGAGCAGTACGTCGCCCACTACGGCGAGGACGCGGCCGACACCGAGCGCTCGGATCTGCTCGGAGCCCTCCACGCGACCCTCGGGTGGCGGCCCGCCGAGCGGGTCCTGACCACGCTCCACCTCGGCTACGGGATGCGCGCGCCGAGCGCCAACGAGCGCTACTTCGCCTTCGCCCCCGCGCCCGGGGGCTTCCGGGTCGGCAACCCCACGCTGGGGGCCGAGGGCAAGCTCGAGGCCGACCTCGGGGCGAGCGTGGACCTCGACGTCGTGAGCGGCAGCGTCAGCGTCTTCGGCTTCCACGTCGACGACTTCATCCTCGAGACGGCCATCGACCGCCGCGACGTCGACGGCGACGGCGCCGAGGACGTCATCCGGGGCTACCAGCCCGTGTCGGCCAACTTCGTCGGCGGCGAGCTCGGCCTGACGCTCCACCTCGGCGACCACCTCGACCTGCCGGCGACCGTCTCCTACGTCCGTGCGACCAACGCGACCGACGACAAGGACCTGCCGCTCATCCCGCCGCTCTTCGGCCGGGCGGCGCTCCGGGCCAAGGGCGAGGCGCCGACGACCTGGTGGGCCGAGGTCGGCGTCCGCTTCGCCGCCGAGCAGAACGCCGTCGACCCCGGCTACCCCGAGGACCCCTCACCGGCGTGGGCGGTGCTCGACGTTCGGGTCGGCCTCGAGCTCGACGACGACCTGCGTCTCGAGCTCGGCGTCAGGAACCTCCTCGACACCACCTGGCACGATCACCTGACCCGCGAGGCGATGCTCCCGGTCGGCGGCCTCGCCGCCGGCGACGAGATCCCCGCCCCTGGTCGCAGCTTCTTCGCTTCGGCGCGCTCGAGTTTCTGAGGACCACGCGGCGTTCGCCGGGCCTCTCCTCACAACACTTCGATCTCGCGAGCATCTCGAGAAAACAACGCGTTGTACTTCGTGTTGGCGCGTGAAAACAACGCGTTGTTTTTTTCGTGAGCTACCGGGCGAGGCCGACGAGCCGCTCGCTGACCTCCCACAGGCGCCGGGCAGCGGCGACGTCCTTGCCGGGCCCGCGGACGGCCCTCGGCCTCGAGCCGGCGAAGTAGCGGCCGCTCTGGGCCTCTATCCCCGGGGCCGTCGCGCAGTGGAGCGACGTCGCGGCGCCCTGCGCGGGCGACTTCAGGAAGAGGCTGATGACCTTGAAGCCGGCCCTCATCACACCGTTCATCCGGCGCGGGAGCTCGGTCCTGACGACGCCCGGGTGGACCGCGTAGGTCGTGACGCCGCTCCCCTCGAGCCGGCGCGCGAGCTCCTGGGTGAAGTACAGGTTGGCGAGCTTCGAGGTCGAGTAGGCCCGGGTCCCCGAGAACTTCCCGCGCTCGGACTGCAGGTCGTCGAAGTCGAGGCGGCCGCGGACGTACAGCGCCGACGACAGGTTCACGATCCGCGCGCCGCCCGTCTCCGCGAGCCGATCGCGGAGCAGATGGGTCAGCAGGAACGGCGCGAGGTGGTTGACCCCGAAGGTCTTCTCGAAGCCGTCCGGCGTCTCCTCGCGCTCGGTCATCCAGACCCCGGCGTTGTTCACCAGGGCGTCGATCCGCGGACACCGCCCGAGCAGCGCCTCCGCCAGCGCGCGGGTCGTCGCGAGCGACCCGAGGTCCCCCTGAACGACCTCCAGCCTCGCGCCGGGCTGGGACGCCAGCAGGTCCGCCTTCGCCGCCTCGCCCTTGGCCGGGTCGCGGCTGACCATCATGACCCGCGCGCCGCGCCTCGCCAGGCCTGCCGCCGTCGCCTTGCCGATCCCGGTGTTCGCCCCGGTGACGATGTAGGTCGCCTCGGTGTCGCCGCCCATCGCTCCGCTCCTTCGATCCTTGAGGTTCGCCAGGGGTAGGCACGCGCGGCGCCGCGGCCACTCCAGCGCGCCCTCGTCATCCCCGCGGTCCCGGCGGTCTCGCCGAATGATCATTCGGATTTCGACGCTCGAGGCTTGACGGAGACTCAGGCGTCCGCCATGACTCTCCATGTAGAATGAATGTTCGTTCGGAATTCTGACTCCGAACCCCGCCCACGGAGACCCGCCATGAAGCACACGCTGCTCGCCCTCCTCGCCACGCTCACCCTCGTCGGCTGCTGGGAGGACCTCCCCGCCGGCGACTTCACGACCCCGGACTATTGGAGCGAGCTGTTCCTGAACAAGTACGCCGACGAGCTCGTCGTGGGCGAGCTCGAGGCCGGCCCGGGCGCCATCGACGAGCCGCGCACGGTCCTGCTCATCACCGGCGTCACGATTCGTGAACGATGGTTCGATCCGATCGTCGCCCGGCTCGAGCGCGACGGCTTCCGCCCGGTCGTCTACGAGCCCCCGGCGCTCCTCAGCTACGACCTCTTCGACGCCACCGAGGATCTGGCCGACGTGGTCGCCCAGCTCCGCGCCGACAGCGGTCAGGACAAGATCGACATCCTCGCCGAGTGCACCGGCGGCGTCATCGCCCGCCACTACATCCAGTCCCTCGGCGGCGACGCGTACGTCTCGCGCATGGTGACCTTCGTCTCGCCGCAGCACGGCGTCGGCAAGGCCCCGCTCGCCGCGGCCATCGCCGGTTGGCCCGCCCTCGACGACCTGACCCCGGGCAGCGACTTCCTCAACGCCGTCAACGACGCGCCGCTCCCGGAGAACGTCCCCTTCACCTCGATCTACACGTGCACCGACGAGTACATCCAGCCGTACGAGACCTCGATCATCCCCGGGGCCAACAACATCGGCCTCTGCGACGGCTTCGTCGGTCACTTCCAGACCTTCTACGATCCGGCCATCTACGAGATCATGTACGACGCGCTCACCGAGCCGCTGCCTGCGTCGGCGACCGCCCCGGACCCGGCCGAAGAGCCGACCGAGGACCCCATCGACACGCCGACCGAGGACCCGACCGGGCCCGCCCCCGTCGACCCCACGCCGGCCAACGACGAGCCCCCGAGCCACCCGCAGGCGGGGCCCGACGACGAGCCTGTCACCGCCACGACCCTGCCCGAGGGCGAGGGGCGCGCAGACCGTCGGCGGCGCGGCGCCCGAGCCCGTCGGCGCCCTCGGCTGCAGCTCCGGAGGCTCGGACGCGGCGCCCGGGCTCCTGCTGGCCCTCTTCGCCCTCGCGTTGGTCCTGCGCCGCCGCCGCGCCGCGTGAGCGCGGGAGGCTCGGGGACCGAGGCGGACGGGACGTCCGCGCGCCGGGCGAGGTGCCCATGGCCCGCGGTGGTCCCGACCGCTCTTGCGGAGGCGGACGAGACGTCCGCGCGCCAAGCGGGCGAGAACCCGGTAGCCGGCGGTTGCCCGACAGCCGCGCACGTCGTCCCCCCTTGACTCGGCGGTTCCTCCGTATGAACGTTCGTTCGCGATGAGCGCGACCAAGACCCAGCGGGGCCGAGCGGCGGCCATGGCCGAGCGGCGCGAGGCGATCCTGGACGCGGCGCTCGCGTGCTTCGTCGACCAGGGGTTCCACGGCACGGCCGTGCCCCAGGTCGCCAAGCGCGCCGGCGTCGGCGTCGGCACGCTCTATCATCACTTCGCGAGCAAGGACGTCCTGGTGAACGCGCTCTTCCGGAAGTGGAAGGAGGCCATCGCCCGCGCGGTCTTCACCGCCTTCCCGCCGACCGCGCCCATCCGGGAGCAGTTCCGCGTCGTCTGGGGCGCCATGAAGGACTTCGCGCTCGCCCACCCCGACGCCTTCGCGTTCCTGGAGCTCCACCACCACGCCTCGTACCTCGACGCCGAGAGCCAGGCGATGGACAACCGCCTCAAGGACTTCACCGCGACGATGCTGACCCAGGCACAGGCCGACGGGATCGTGAAGGCCGGGCCCCCGACGCTGCTCATGGAGCTCGTCTTCGGCGCCTTCGTCGGCATGATCCGCGCCCACTGGGAGGGCCGCGCGCCCCTCGGCCCCGACGAGCAGGACCTCGCTGAGCAGGCCTGCTGGGACATCATCGCCGAGCGAATCTGAACACTCGCGGCGTGGCGATTGCCACGTGAATGGCATTCGTCGGAGTGCCTGTATGCTGCACCGACGTCGCTCCGGTGCCCGGTTACTGCGGTCGTCCCGCGTGTCCGGCCGCGCCGAGGCGGGTGTTCCAGAACGCGAAACGCCCCGAGATCAGTGGACGCTGGCGGTGGTCTCGAGGCCCGGTCGGTGGAGCACGCGAAAGATCCAGGCGATCTCTGAATGCCCTCCTGCATCGCCGTGGTCGCGTCGTGGCCGAGCGCCGCGTCGCGCCGCTGGGCGTCGTCATAACCGTCAGTAATTGCGACGTATTGCGCTTCGCCGATCTCTGATTCTGAACAATCTTGGTCGCGTGGCTTGCAATGGTGCAGTGCCAGGTCCACAGTCGCAGAATCATCTCCCTGATGTATTCTAGACAAACTCCGATTCGCTGACCTCCGCCGCGCCAACCCGCGGCGCGCGGTCATTCGTTCGCGCTTCGAGCCGAGCGTCGTCACGACGTGCGGCCCGGCGCCGGTGCATTGGTGCGCCTGGCGGAGCCGCGATGCGTGGCGGATCGTGCTCAGGAGCCCCCCGATGATCCGCCTCCCCTACCGTCACATGGCGTATTTGACGCTGGCAGGCGCGCTGTTCCTGGCGCTGCCCTCCGCCTCGGCGGAGCCCCCACCGATGGCCCCCGGCGACGGTCGGATCCAGCACTTCGAGATTCGCGCGAAGGCCGGTCAGGTGGCGATGCTGCCTCTCGGAGAGGGCGACCGGACGGGCCAGCACATCACCGTGCGGCTCTCGGACGGGGCGCTCGTCTCGGCGAAGTACCAGGCGGCATGCGGCCGGGTCCTGCTCCATGGCCCCGACGGGGAGCGTATCCCCGCCTTCGCCCCGACCCCCTCGAGCGAGGGCGCGGTCGACACCAGCCGGGTCTGTGGTGAGGCGGGCTGCGGCTGCGCGAACGCTCAGCCCGGGACCATCCACGTCACCAAGCCCCCGAGCTTCCTCGTCTCGGACAGCGCGGCCGTGATGGCGCGCAGCGTCCAGGTCCTGCCGGGCGGAGACACCCCGCAGCCGGTCGCCGAGGACACCGAGCCCGGCTGCTTCGGCTGGCTCGAGCTCGCCGTCGACGCCACCGGGCTCCGCGTCGGCACGCAGATCGTCGCGACCGTCGAGGCCTACGCCCCGGGCGCCCCGCTCAGCGGCCCACCCACCACGTCCGAGCGGCTCAACGCTGCCGTCGTCACACCTTGAGCCCCGGAGGACACCTCATGTCACGCAGCACCCTCGCTCGCGCGTCCGCCTCCGGGCTCGTCGCGCTCGCCCTCCTCCTCACCGGCGGCGCCGCCTCCGCGGCCAGCGTCAGCGGGTTGATCAAGAACCAGGCGAACATCGGCCTGCCCGGAGTGACCGTCGAGTGGCGCAACGAGGCCACCGCCGAGGTCCAGAGCGTCACGACCAACGCGAACGGCAATTACAGCATCTCCGTCGACCCGGCGACCTACACCGTCAAGCTGACCGAGCCGGCCAGCGGCACGGTGTCGACGGTCCCCGGCGTCCAGATCACCGGCAACACGACCCGCGACTTCGTGCTGATCCTGGCGGACCGCCTGCCGCCGATGACGTTCTCCGGGCGCGTGCTCCGCGAGGACACCGGCGGTCCGGCGCGAAACCTCCGGATGTACGTGTACGAAGAGCTGACCGGGTCGTACCTGACGACGTCGCTCTACACCGACGACAACGGCGACTACACGTTCACCTACCAGCCCGACCTCGGCCAGACCTACGGCCGCTGGCGCATCTTCGCCTACACCAACTACATCACCGACCGCGGCGATCTGCCGAGCGGCAGTATCCTGGTGCGCCAGAGCGAGACGATCACCGGCGACTGGCACTTCGACTACATGGTCCGGACGGTCACCGCACGCGGCACGCTCACCCGCTGCGACGACAACGGCGACCCGACCAACGTCCCCGTCGAGGGCGTCAGCATCCGCATGTACATGGGCAGCTACTACGGGACCTACGGCTACGGCGAGGTCAGCCCCGTCGACGGCACCTTCGAGTCGACGCTGCTCCAGACCTCCCTGAACCCCGGCACCGTCCGCACCAACCAGCTCTGGATCCAGGCGCGCGCCCTCGGCTACTGCGCCCCCTACGAGGACGAGCCGTCGCAGACCCCGCCCGGGCTCGAGGTGAACACCGACGCCTACGGCTCGGCCGACGTCTCGGACATCGAGTACACCAAGTGCCTGCCGGTCGTGCCGCTGATGAAGACGCGGGTCGTCGACATCGACGGCAACCCCATCGGCAACGTCGAGATCCAGGTCTACAACGACACCCAGAACAAGTGGGTCGTCCAGAGCGGCAACCGCTACACCGAGCGCGATCGCGCCAATACCGACACCTACGGCCGCGCCTGCTTCGGCGTCTCCGAGGGCGACCTGCGCGTGTGGTTCAACTCGCGCTCCTTCGACAGCGGCAACTACAACGGCGAGCACTTCGGCGGCGAGTGGGGCAGGACCCCGGCCGGGCGCTGGCAGGTCAACGGCTTCACGATGCCGTCGACCGGCCTCGACCTCGGTGACCAGGAGATCCCGACGCTGTTCCTGCGCGGGCGGACCGAGCCGCCGATCCCGAACCAGTACATCTACGCCTACCTGCGCTGGTCCTCGAGCTACGGCTACCAGCAGGCGCGGACCGACGCCGAGGGCAACTACGACTTCGCCATCATCCCGTCGGACGAGATCGACCTGCCGTACAACCCCAACAACACCAGCACCATGTGGTACCTGCGCAAGACCCCGCCCTTCGGCGTCGACTGCGGGGGGACGCCGTGCGTCGAGGACTACGAGGTGCTGCCCCAGAGCGACACCGCCGGCTACATCCAGGGCGGCGTCTCGGCGAAGAGCGTCATCCGCTGGGAGCCGGGCGTCGCGGTCACCGGCAGCGACACCGACTGGGACGGAAACCCCGTGCCGCTCATGTACATGCGCTTCGGGCGCTACGACCCCGTCGCCAACTTCTGGTGGTACGTCTACCGCTACGCCAACAGCAGCAACAACATCCAGTACGACTACGACGGCGACGCCTACAACGGCGAGCACCTGTGGTGGCTGCCGGCCCGCGAGTACCGTCAGGTCTACGTCTGGATGCCGAGCTACACCAACTTCAACCCGCGCTCCGACGCGCCCCACGTCCCGGCCAACCGGAACCTCAACTGGCTGAGCGACTACCTCGTCCCCGCCTCGGGCGTCGTCCTGCCGTGGGACACCCGCGAGACGGCGCACGCCATCGACATCCGCGTGCTGACGAGCCTCGGGCTCGGCGTCCCCGGGACGGTCGTCGAGTTCGACGAGAGCTACCAGTCCGGCCGCGTTTTCAACAACCTCGGCGACGTCGACATGTACCCCTACGGCGGTGAGGCCGGGAGCCCGGTCGACCCCGCGGTGCAGTTCGACCGCAACTCCTGGGTCACGGTGACCCCGCCGACCGCGACGGGGCTGCCCTCGTTCCGGCTCAACGAGAACACCCGCGACCCGAAGACGCTGACCTACATCTACCCGGTCGAGAACACCCAGACCCCCAACATCCTGAGCGTCGACATCGTCGCCCGCACCGAGGTCTCGCTGACCTCGCAGTTCGTCGCCGACCAGCTCGTCGACGGCATCATGTGCTGCGGCCTCGACGCCGGCGACCTCTCGGCGTGCGCCGAGACCCTCGAGCTCAGCGAGACCCACACCCTCGAGGTCGTCGGCCTCGAGCCGGGGACGACCTACGAGTGCCAGGTGTGCGGCTCCAACGCGAGCGGCGCCGACGGCTGCAGCGACGTCTTCACCGGGACGACGCTCGACGCCTGCGACGAGGTCCCGCCGACCCAGGCGAACTTCGCCTACAACATCAGTGACACCCGCATCAACGTGACCTGGACGACCAACGAGGCCTGCCAGGGCTCGGTCGTCGTGGACGGCGACCCGCTCACCGTCCAGTTCGAGGACGGCCTCGGGACCAGCCACGGCATCATCGTCGACAGCCTCGCCCCCGAGACCGAGTACGTGCTCAGCGTGTCGTGCACCGACACCTGCGGCAACACCCGCGTCCAGACGAGCGCGGTCACGACCCTCGAGACCCAGACCGACCCCGACGTGACCCCGCCGACCTGCTCGGGCGTCGTGTCCGACCTCGGCGAGACCTACGCGATCTTCCAGATCAGCTGTAACGAGCCGTCGACCATCAACGTGCAGTGCTCGGACACCTCGACCTTCGAGATCTACATCGGCCAGAACAACACCGCCGCCATCACGCTCCCCGTCAGCGTGACCTCGCTGACCCCGGGGACCTCGTATCAGTGCGGCGCCAACGGCATCGACGCCTTCGACAACCAGGCGCCCTTCGACCTGCCCGACGTCACCACGCCGGCGACGGTCCTGCCGATGATCATCACCGCCGGCCCCTCGGTCAGCGCCAGCGACACCCTCGCCAACATCACCTGGAAGACCGGGGACGCCGGCGGCAACGACCGCGCCGGCACGACCGAGCTGGCCTACGCGCTCAAGGACGGCGCCGGCTGCGGTGATCCGAGCACCTGGCCGGCGGGCAACGAGGTCAAGAACCTCTCCCTCGTCGTCGACCACACCGTCGACCTCAACGGCCTCCAGCCCCAGTCGACCTACTGCTACGTCGTCCGCTCGGTCGGCCTCAACAGCACCATCGACAGCGCGATCCTCGAGTTCGACACCCTCGCCGCGCCGGTGGTCCTCGCCATCGACACCGTGGACGTGGCGACGCTCCCCGCCGAGGGCTGCTCCGACGTCCTCGTCAGCCTCGGCCTGAGCAAGCCGGCCGAGGTCATCCTGCAGGTGAGCGCGACCCTGCGCCCCGACGGCGGGCTCCTCAACCCGATCACCGCCTACGGGCGCCCGGCGGCCGCCGACCACATCATCCGGGTGGGCGGGCTGACGCCCGGCGTCACGCACTACTACACGGTCCTCGTCTACGACCAGGACGGCGCGACCGTGCGCTACCCGGCCACCGGGCTCACGAGCTTCTCGAACTGCGGCGGGCCGCCGAACGCGCCGCCCGTCGTCGACGGCACGGGCTCCGGCTACACCCGCGAGTGCACCGACACCACCGGCACGACGGTCACCCTGACCGGCACCGTCCGCGACCCCTACGCCTGCACCCTCGGCGGCTGCCCGGGCGACGAGCAGCTCGAGTGCGTCTGGATCGACACCGTCACCGACGCGGTCGTCGCGACGGCCCTGAGCACCGGCGCCGTCGCCGGCGCCCCGGAGGAGACCCAGAGCTGCTCGGCCGACGCCGTCTTCGACGTCGGGACGCACTTCATCCGGCTCGAGGCTCACGAGCAGGGCACCGACGGGCTCGTCGGCGTCAGCAGCAGCTTCCAGGTCCTCGTCCGCGACACCGCGGCCCCGTGCGTCAACGCCGGCCCCGATGTCGCGTGGGACGCGGTCGCCAGTGACTGCACCCTGCCCGGCGGCGCCGCCGGCGTCCTCGTGAACGTCCTCGACCTCGACGGCGACGGCAGCGACGACATCGCCGCGCGCCCCTTCGCCGAGACCGGCACCTGCGGCGACGCCGCGGTGCTCGACGCCTGTGACGCTGCGCCGGCGGTCGCCGTCGTCCCCGCGCCCTTCGACGTCGCGACCTACGGGCCCTACGTCCACTGCGTCGGCTACGGTGCCACCGTCGCCATCACCTACCAGGCCACCGACGACATCGGAAACCAGGGCACCGACGCCTTCAGCGTGTCCGTCGCCGACCTCTGCACCGGCGTCGACTGCTCGGCCCTCGACGGCGACTGCGTCCTCGGCGCGTGCAACCCGGCCACCGGCGCCTGCGAGACCGAGGCGAAGCCGAACCTCACCCAGTGCGACGACCTCGACGCGTGCACGGTCAGCGACGTCTGCCGCGACGGCGTGTGCGGCGGCGCTCCGAAGTGCGACTACCTGAACTCGGCGGCGACCTGCCGGATCGGCGTCTGCGACCCGGGCGGCGTGTGCCGCGCCGAGCGCAACCCCGACCTCAGCTGTAACCACGCGCCGACCGCGAAGTGCGTGGCCTACACCGCGTCCCTCGACGCGAGCGGCAACGTCACGGTGCTGGCCGAGTCGGTCGCCGGGACCTCCTTCGACGCCGACAGCGACGAGATCACCCTGTCGATCGACCCGAGCACCTTCACCTGCGCGGACCTCGGCGCCAACGCCGTGACCGCCTCGGTCAGCGACTTCGCGCTGACCTCGACCTGCGCCGCGACGGTCACGGTTGTCGACGCTGCGGCTCCGAGCGTGACCTGCCCGAGCGACGTCGCCGTCGGGACCGACGACGGCGCCTGCACCGCGGTCGTCAGCTACGTCGACCCGGCCAGCGCCGACAACTGCGGCGGGGTGGGCGTCAGCCTCGAGAGCGGCCTCGGCAGCGGGGCGAGCTTCCCGGTGGGCAGCTCCACCGAGAGCTGGACCGCGACCGACGCCGGCGGCAACACGGCGAGCTGCAGCTTCGCCGTGGCCGTCAGCGACGACGAGGCGCCGACCGTCACCTGCCCGTCCGACATCAGCGCCGACAACGACGCCGGCGTCTGTGGCGCGGCGGTGACCTTCGCCAGCGCCACCGGCGCCGACAACTGCGCCATCGCCGGCACCGCCCAGACGGCCGGCCCGGTCAGCGGCGACGTCTTCGCCGTCGGGACGACCAGCGCCGAGTTCACGACCACGGACACCGCGGGCCTCACGGCGACCTGCCAGGTCGCGGTGACCGTCGCCGACAGCGAGCTGCCGGCGATCGTCTGCCCGAGCGACGTCGCGACGGCGACCGATCCCGGCGAGTGCGGCGCGCTCGTCTCCTTCGCCGACCCGGTCACCACCGACAACTGCGGCGGCGCGACGGCGAGCCTGACCGAGGGCGGCGCCAGCGGTAGCTTCTTCGCCGCCGGCACGACCCCCCAGACCTTCACCGCCACCGACGGCGCCGGGCTGACCACGAGCTGCGGCTTCAGCGTGACGGTCAGCGACGGCGAGGCCCCGTCCATCGTCTGCCCGGCCGACGTGACCGCCGGGACCGACGACGGCGTGTGCAGCGCGGCGGTCGCCTACGCGGCGCCGACCGCCTCCGACAACTGCGGCGGGGCCACCGTGGCCCAGACCGGCGGCGCCGGCAGCGGCGCGACCTTCGCCCTCGGGAGCCACACCGAGACCTTCGAGGCGACCGACGCGGCCAGCAACGCTGCCTCGTGCTCGCTCCAGGTGACGGTCGCCGACGACGAGGCGCCGAGCCTGAGCTGCCCGGCCGACGTGACGGCGAACACCGACGCCGGCGCCTGCACCGCGGTCGTCGCCTTCGCCGAGCCGACCGCCTCGGACAACTGCGCGGTCGCGTCGACCACCCAGTCCGCGGGGCTGGCCAGCGGCGCGGCGTTCCCGGTCGGGACGACGAGCCAGAGCTACGCCGCCGCCGACGACGCCGGCAACGGCGCGAGCTGCGACTTCTCCGTGACCGTGACCGACGCCGAGGCGCCGACCGCGACCTGCCCGGCCGACATCGCCGTGGGCACCGACGCCGGCCAGTGCGGCGCCGTCGTGACGTTCGCCGAGCCCACGGGGGCCGACAACTGCGGCGTGGCCTCGACCTCGCTGACCGGCGGCCTCGCGAGCGGCGCGCTGTTCCCGGTCGGCGACACCGCGCAGACCCTCGCGGTCTCCGACACCGCCGGCCTGTCCGACAGCTGCGGCTTCACGGTCAGCGTCAGCGACACCGAGGACCCGACCATCACCTGCCCGGCGGACATCGTCGTCGGCGACGGCGACGGCTGCACGGCCTTCGTGAGCTACACGGCGCCGACCGGGGCCGACAACTGCGCCGGCGCGACGACCGCGCTGACCTCGGGCATCGGCAGCGACAACGTCTTCCCCGTCGGCGACACGGTCGAGACGTGGACCGTCACCGACGCCGTCGGCCGGACGGCCAGCTGCTCGTTCACCGTCACCGTCCTCAACACCGACGGTGACGGCGACACCGTGCCGTGCCTCGACGACTCGAACGACGACGACCCGACGGTCTGCCGCGACCTCGACGGGGACACCTGTGACGACTGCGCCAGCGGGACCGACGACGTCGCCAACGACGGCGTGGACCTCGACAGCGACGGGATCTGCGACGCCGGCGACGGCTGCATCGCCGACCCGAACAAGACGGCGCCCGGGATCTGCGGCTGCAACTACGAGGACACCGGCGACGCCGACGCCGACGGCGTGCTCGACTGCGTCGACGTCTGCCCCGGCTCCGACGACAGCGTCGATGACGACATGAACGGCATCCCCGACGGCTGCGACAACATCGCGGTGCTCGTCGACAACGACGACGCGAACAACACCCCGGGCGAGACGGCCGCCAGCCAGTCCGGCGAGTGGTCCAGCGTCGCCGGCCCGCCGACGGCCTACCTGAACGACTTTGCCCGCAGCGTCGCGGGTACGGGCTCCGACACGGCGACCTTCACGGCCTACCTGCCCCAGAACGGCCAGTACGCGGTCTACGCGACCTGGGTCGCCGCCACCCGCAACGCCACCAACGCGCCGTACCTCGTCACCGAGTACACCGGCGCCCGGACGACCGTGCGCGTCGATCAGACCGTCGCCCCGAGCGGCAAGGTCTTCGACGGCCAGGAGCTGCAGCTCCTCGGGACCTTCGAGTTCCGCGGCGGCGTCGCGAGCGACGTCGTCCTCAGCGACGACGCCGACGGGCGCGTCGTGGCGGACGCCGTCGCCTTCGAGTTCATCGGCGGCATCACCATCGAGGAGACCAAGCCCGAGCTGACGATCGTGCGGGCGCTCGACCCGACGACCGTCGAGGTGGTCTTCGCCGAGCCGGTCGACCCGAAGACCGACGCCACCAAGTGGGAGATCGCCGACGCCGGCGGGACCCCGCTGGTCATCCGCGGCGCGACGGTGGTCGACGGGACGGTGACGCTCGTGACGGATCCGCACACCTACAACCGCGCGTACGAGCTGACGGTCAACGAGGTGTACGACCTCTTCGGCAACCTCCTGCTGACCGACTCGTGGAGCTACCAGCTGAGCGCGCCGACGGTCATCGTGGACAACGCGACGTCGACCGAGCCGGTCCCGCACGCCACCTGCACGGACACGTCGTGGGCTTCGAAGACGAGCGACCCGGGCTACTACGGCAACGACCACCAGCTCGCGTCCAACCGCCGCTTCCGTCGCGGCCGCTGCACCTACGCGCCGGACCTGACGGTGGCCGGTCAGTACACCGTGTCGGCGCGCTGGACCGACGGCGCGAACCGCACCGCGCGGGCGGCGTTCACCATCAACGACTCCACCGGCGCCACCGACCTCGCCATCGACCAGACGAGCGGCGGCGGCAAGTGGAACGACCTGGGCGTCTACGACTTCGCGGCCGGCGCCGGTGACGTCTGGATCGGCAAGGGCACCGACAGCGCCTTCGTCGACGCCGACGCGGTCCGCTTCGCCCCGGTGGTCGACCTCGGCGCCAGCGGCCCCGAGAAGGTCGCGTCCTCGGCGGACGGCGCGGTCACGCTGACCCACAACAGCACCTACGACATGTGGGTCGAGCCCATCGCCACCCCCGAGGACGGGGCCGTCGGCCTCGCGACCGCCGTGCCGGCCCTGACCGTCGTCGGGACCGCCTACGACATCGGCCCGAGCGGGACCTACCCCGACGGCTCGCCCGCGATCATGACGCTGAGCTACGACGACGCGGACCTGCCGCCGGGGACCGACGAGACCACCCTCGAGATCCACACCCTCAACGGGTCGGTCTGGGAGCCGCTCGTGACGGTCTCGCGCGACACCGACGCCAACGTGATCGTCGCCGAGGTGCCGCACCAGTCGGTCTTCGCGCTGCTCACCCGGGCGTCGAACGCCGTGGCCGAGCCGGTCGTGGCGACCGACGTCACGGCGACGCCCGACGCCCGCTACGACACCTTCGAGCCCCCGGCGACGATCACGGTCAGCTTCCGGCTGCCGGAGCCGTGGGACGTCGCCGACGTGGCGCTGCCCATCAGCGCGGACGCCAGCGTCGACGCGGTGAGCGTCTCGAGCGCCGACGGGGTGGCCTCGGTGGCCTTCGACGGCGCCGAGCTCCTCGACCTGCTGAGCCCGAACATCACCTCGCGCTCGCACACCCTCCGCGGCTACCTCCGGCCGGCTGGGGACGGCTCGACCCTCGACTTCGACCGGGTGCCCTTCGAGGCCACGGTGAGCTTCGACACCGTCACGAGCCTGAAGAAGAGCAAGGTCCACTTCCACGGCAGCAAGCCCTACGCGCGCTTCGAGGGGAGCCTGGTCCTGACCGACGGTCAGATCGGCGCGGACTTCCGCTCGGGTGACGACGCCGGCTTCGGCAGCGTTCGGGTCACGCTCGGCGACGATGACCTCGTCGTCTACGACAACCCCGCCATCACCTACGAGCTCCGGGGCGTCGACCACGCGCACCGGGACGAGAAGTGGCACTTCGACGGCGACGCCCGTCGGGAGGACATCACCTTCCGTTGGGACACCTCGCCCGAGTACGACGCTGGCAACGACCGCGACCTCCCCCGCTCGGTGGGCGAGCTCCACAGCGAGTTCATCCACGTCGACGAGACCAAGCTCGAGCTGAACTACCGGCGCGCGACCCTGCCGCTGACGGTCGTCATCGACGGCATCGTGCTGGCGACGGTCCACGAGGATCGGAGCGTCACCTCGGCGCTGCCCTTCGAGGTCCATCGCAAGAAGGTCACCGTCCTCTTCCCCGACCGCCTGGTGCCCGGGAACGTGGTCGAGTGGTACCGCGACGGCGACCTCTCCGACGGCGTGCAGAACCTGGTCTACACCCACGAGTGCGCGGCGGACGGCACCGCCTCGGCGACCTACACCAACGGGACGGCGCGCTTCGACATCACCGTGCCGATCCCGATCGACATCGACGCCGACGCGCTGGCCCCCACCGCCGTCCTCGAGTTCGCCGTCGGCGAGCCCGGCGTGACGCTGGTGAACGAGGCGCTCATCGCGGTCGACTACCGGCGCGACCACGACCACGGCGACCGCGACTGGAAGTACAACGACCGGGCGGCGCGCCACGGTCACGACGACGACGACCGCCGTGACGATGACGACGACCACGACCACGGGCACTGCCGTGGCCGCCACTAGCCGATACGAGACGGGTTCCCGGAGCGTCGCCGCGCGCCGCGGCGATGCCCCGGGAGAGCTCGGGAGGGAGCGATGACGAAGAGCTCCGTGCAGGGAGCCGTGCTCGGGGTCCTCGCCCTCGGGGTGGGGATCGGCGGGGGCGTCCTCCTCTTCGGCGAGGTCGACACCCGCCCGGTGCGCCACGACGACCGCGGCGCGCAGCTCATCTCGTCCGACGAGGCCGCGACCTCGGAGGGCGTCGACGGTGACCATCCGACCGCGGTCGGCGAGCGCTCCGCCGAGCTCGTGAGGGCCCCCGCGCCGTCCGAGGCCGAGGTCGCCGCCGCTCGCGATGGCGTGGAGAAGACGCTCACCGAGCTGCGCGAGCTCTACGGCTATGCCGGGGCCCTCGACACCGAGGCGGCCAGGGCGCTCATCGCCAAGCGCCGCGCGGCGACCGACGTCCTGGTGAGGCGCCTCGTGGCGTACGGCGCGGCCGGGGTGAACCCCACGATCGACGCCTACGCGAGCGCCGAGACCGGGCGCGAGAAGCTCCTCCTGATCGAGGCGCTGGGCGCCAACCCCAGCACTGCTGCGGCCGAGGGGCTGTCCGGTCTCCTCGCGGGGGAGTCGGCCTTCAGCTACCGCCGCGCGATGGTCGAGGCCCTCGGTGAGTCCCTGGCGCCCAACGCCGACGGGATCCTCGCGGGCATCGCCACGACGGCCGACGACCCGCGCACCCGTACGGCCGCCATCAAGTCCCTCGCCGCCGGGCCTGACGCGACGGCCGCGCTGATGGCGCGGGTCGACGCGGACCCCGACGTCGACGTGCGGATCGCCGCGCTGACCCGGCTATCCGAGCTCGGCGGCGACGGCGCCGAGGCGGCGCTCGGGCGGGTCGCCGGTCAGCCCGAGGCCGGGACGCGCGTCCGCGCCGCGGCCATCGTCGGGCTCGCCCGCGCGTTCCCCGGCGGGGCCGTCGAAGTCCTCACACCGCTGGTCGGTGACGAGCAGCCGGCGGTCCGCGCCGCCGTCGTCACCGCCCTCGAGCGCGTGCGGAGCGAGGCGGCCGCGGCCCTCCTGCGAGACATCGCGGCTCGGGACAGTGAGGCCTCGGTCCGCGCCCGCGCCGAGCAGGCGCTCGCGAGGATGGCGCTGTGAGCGCCGCGAGACAGATCAGGGGCCGCAGGGCGCGCCCATCTCCCCTCCAACCTCTCCAGTCTTCCAGCCTTCGAGATTCGACGCGCGCACGCAGCACCGCGAGCGCCCGACCCCACAGGAGCAAACCGATGCGTCTTGGCGCCTGGCTCAAGCACTCTACTCTCGTCCTGACCGCCGGGACCGCGCTCGCCGCGGCCGGATGCGCGGGCGACACCTCCGAGGACCCGCCCTACGAGGGCCCGGGCGTCAGCATCGACATGGCGGCCTTGAACCTCGAGGGCGTCGGCGACGTCGTCTGGGACCTCCAGGTCGACAACGGCGACGACGAGGTCGTGTGGCAGCGGCGCGTCACGTCGTCGACCTACGGCGACAGCGCCGGCTCGGCCAGCTACATCGGGCCCTGTGACGCCGACCCCGACGTGGACAACAACACCGTGAAGGTCTGGGTCGTCGGTGTGTACACCGCCGACATCAGCGCCGCCGACGCCGGCAGCTTCAACTCCGGCTCGACGGCCGACGCGGGCGCCGTCACGGGCACCTCGGTGCCGTTTCAGAACCCGACGACGCCGAGCTCGCCGCTGAGCCGGGACTTCGACTGTGTAGAGAACGGCGACGTGTTCGTGCAGTTCGACGTGGCGCTGATGCGCCCGGCCCAGCAGGGCTTCTTCGACATCGCCGTGAACTTCAACAACATCTTCTGCTCGGCGAAGCTCGACTGCGCCTACGAGGGCCCGACGGCGGACCCGAGCGACGACATCGAGATCCAGCTCCTCCACCAGCCCGGTGGCGGGCGCGGGCGGACGGCGGTCCTCGGCTTCGCCTGCACCGCGGGGATCGGCGACGTCACGACCGAGCTCGTGATGTCCGACATCTCCTACGAGTGCTTCGACAACGCGGGCAGCTTCGCCTACCTCATCCCCGACGCCGACGGGAACGTCGACCTGAGCTTCGAGGACGTCTCCGACCCCGCGCCGCTCTTCGCGGCCGCCGTCCACCGGGGCAGCGAGCAGCTGTCCGCCCCCGGTGGGGACGCCAACAAGGTCTACTGGAACGTGCTGCTGGGCTACTCGGATATGAACCCGACCGACGCCGGCGGCGACAGCGGCGAGTGCTGGCTCACCGCCGAGGCGACGGCGCTCGACGGCGACGATCCGGACGCCGCCACGCCGGCGACGCCCTCGGGGATGACCTACCCGGTCGTGATGTGGAGCATCCAGCTCACCGACGCGAACGGGGACCGCGCGTGCTCGCAGCACCCCCTCGATCTCTCGAGCACCATCGACCTGGCGACCTTCACGCCCTACTCCGACGAGGTCATGGGCGCCTTCTACACCGACGACACCGGCGCCTACGAGCCGAGCTTCGGCTGGTACATCTACCCGTAGCGGCCGGTCCATGGACGACCTGAGCCGAGGAGGCCGGGGCGCTCACGCGCTCCGGCCTTCTCCGTTCGTGGGGCTGGCGAATCGACCGGTTGCCTCGATCGGGGGGGGGCGGGTTCGAGAACTGACCGACCGGAGAACTCGGCCCTTGCGTTATTGTCGCAATGCGGAATAGTTATCGTTGCGGGGTCGGGCCCGACCGAGGGCCAACGAGGGACTATGTCAGCGACCGATAGGCGTGTCGGCCGGCAGCGGCATCAGATCAGCGAGCGCACGGCCGAGGCGCCGAGCGTGGACGAGCAGGGCGTGAGCGCCCACGGGACGCTGGACGCGGCGGGAGGCAACCAGGCGCTCGTTCAGCTCTACGGTGGCGGCGACGGCGCGAGCGGGACCCACGAGGCCGCGGCGGCCGGCGTGGCGGGGGCGAGCGCGCAGCTGCCCCACCTCGGCGCGATTCAGCAGGCCTTCGGCAAGCACGACGTCAGCGGTGTCCGGTCCCAGGCGGGCGGGGCGGCGGCGGACGCGTGCGGGGCGATGGGCGCGAGCGCCTACGCCAGCGGGGACAAGGTCGCCTTCAAGGGCGGCTCGCCGGACCTCCACACCGCGGCCCACGAGGCCGCACACGTGGTGCAGCAGCGTCAGGGCGTGAGCCTGTCGGGCGGCGTCGGCAAGAGCGGCGACGGCTACGAGCGCCACGCCGACGCGGTCGCCGACGCGGTCGTGAGCGGTCGATCGGCCGAGGGCCTCCTCGACCAGGGCGCCGGCGGGGGCGGCGCGACCCAGGCGGTTCAGCGCAGCGAGGACGTCGACCCCGAGGTCGCAGATCTGTTGGCTCTGGCCGAGCAGATCGGCCAGCTCGACGGCGTCTTCTTGACCCAGACCGTTCATATTCGCGGGTCCCAGTACGGCTTCATCTTCGTCGTCCAGCCGAACATCGACCTGATGTTCAACGACATCCTCGCGCGCGAGTACACGGTCCACTGCGCCGCGGACGTCTGGCAGATGTACGCCGCCATCTCCCACGCGCTGACCGGCTCCTTCGAGCACATCGCGCGGCCGGGCCGGCGGGCGGGATCGTACGCGGGCAGCGACGGCGTCAGCGCGATGGTCGCCGAGCGGAACCTCGAGGACAGCATGGCGGTCCTCATGCTCGAGTCCGAGGCCGATCGTCTCAGCGCGATGGGGGAGAGTGGCGGCGCGGTCGTCCCGCTCTCCATCTCCGATCTCATGGACCTCGAGCAGGTCCTCACCAACTTCACCGAGCAGCTCCGCCCGATGATCCAGCGGGAGACCGGGGCGCTCCTGCGCGACAACCTCGACCAGCTCTACGACTCTCCCGCCGACGACGGCCCGGGGAGCAACTGGCAGACCATCGACGAGCTCCAGGTGGAGGTCGACGCCGCCATCGTCAACCTCAAGGAGAACTTCGTCCCGCAGCTCCGGACCAACGTCGACGAGACGGGGCGCTACTACGTCTCGATCCAAGAGGAGCACGACACCTTCGCGGACTTCCTCGGCTCCACGCTCCAGGGCGGGGCCGCGGGTCCCGAGGAGCTCTTCGACGTCGTGGGCCGCGGCCTCAACTTCACCCAGCGGCTCCTCAACAGCTACGACACGCCGGGGTTCCCCTTCTCCGAGCTCGACGGCCTCGGCACCCGGTGCCGCGCGATGAACGACTCCGTCAACGCGCTGATCGCGGCGGTCGAGGCGCACGCGGAGCACCGCGACGCCCAGCACGCCCTGGGCGAGTCGGTGATCGACGCGGCGCTGACCATCGCGTCGACCCTCCTGGTGCCGTACTTCTCCGGTGGGGTCGGCGGGATCGCCGGCCACGCGCTGTCGATCGGGACCAGCGTCGCGATGAGCGCGACGCGCCAGCAGCTCGTGGAGGGTCGGGTCGACTGGGGCGAGACGCTGTCGACCGCGACCCTGTCGCTGGTGACGAGCGGCGTCGGCGGTGCGGTGGGTGACGCCGTGGCCGACCGGCTGACCCCGATGCTCGAGCGCGCGGTGGCGAACAACCCGGCGCTCCAGCGGCTGGCGACCGAGGCGTTCGGGGACACCGAGCGCTTCATGGCGATCGCGCGGCAGGAGATCTCGGGGATCAGCGGCGACCTGATCTCCCAGGCGATGGAGGTCAGCGCCGCGGCCCTCACCGGCGGCGAGGTGACCTGGGACGATCTCCTCGAGGAGACGGCCATCAACCTCGCGAGCGGTGTCGTGTCGCGGCGGATGGAGCATCACGCCGAGGAGCAGCGCGCGGCGCGCGAGCGACAGCGGGCCGAGGCGCCTGGCGACGGGCCCGCCGCCGACGCTCCGGGGCCGGAGCGGGAGATGGCCGAGCTGGCGCCGGCGCAGGGCCAGGAGCAGGCCGGGCAGCGAGGCCAGGAGGCCGCGACCCAGGCCGCGGCGCCGAACCCCGGCGCTCAGACCCGGGCGGACGCCCAGCTGCTCTACGAGATGGGGCGTATCACCGAGGGGGATCAGGCGCGGATCTACAGCGCCAGTACCCCGGAGGAGGCCCAGAGCCTCCTCATCGAGGCCATCGCGAGTCACCATGACGCCGCGACGCCCGGCGGCAACTACGTCGAGCTGGCGCTCGCCCTCGAGCGCGACGGCATCGCGCAGCGGGGGACCGCCGTCCGGATCGCGACCGCGGCGGACGACTGGCAGCGCCAGGTCTTCCTCGACGACGCGCTCGACAACGCGCTGAGGACCGACCTCTTCACCGACTACCAGGCGGCGGAGGCGGCGTTCCGGGAGCGCGTCGCGGCGGACCCGACCCGCGAGTTCGCGCTGGTCGAGCTGCGCACCGGCGGCTACGGCGTGGTGCGGGGCGAGGCGCGGATGGTGCCGATCCAGCGCCAGTTCGCGCGCATCGTGATGCACAACCACCCCCAGGGCGCGGACGGGCAGACCGACGCGCTGACGGCGATGCCGTCGCTGACCGGCGGCGACGTCTCGGTCGGCATGGAGGAGTCGGCGCGGACCGGGCAGCAGTACTCGCAGGGGATCGTGCTGAGCTTCCAGAGCGGTCAGGTGACCGTCCCCCTCGTCACGGACGCTCAGAACAACACCTACTGGTTCGACGTCCCGACGCCCCACGGTGACTCCATCCGCGTCTCCCACGAAGGCGGGACCTTCTACATCTCGCGCGGTACCTGGCGCACGACCGCCGCCACCGAGCGCGACGTGATGCAGTGGTTCAACGTCCAGTGGAACCAGGCGCCGGACCCCGGCCACGGCTGACCACGGCGGTGAGTGACCCTGGGGCTCAGCCCCAGGTCACCTCGACCCCATAGGACGCGAACACCCCGTCCGCCGTGACGATAGGCGTGCGCTCGAGCAGCGCCTGAGCGATCAAGAGCCGGTCGAACGGGTCCTGGTGGTGATCGGGGAGATCGGCGACCGCCGCGGCGTGGGCGTGGGTGACCGGCAAGGCGGTCCCGCCGACCGCCGACCGGCGGGTCGGCGCCCACCGGTCGGGAGGCTCCGGGAGGCGGAGCTTCCCGAGGCGGTACTTGATCGCGATCTCCCAGACGCTCGCGGACGAGATGAGGATCTCGGTCTCCGGATCTGCGAGGACCTCTCGCGCCCGTACACCGATCCGCTCGAAGCCGTCGCACATCCAGAGCCACACGTGCGTGTCGATCAGGACCTTCACGGCGCGACGTACGCGTCGAAGCCCTCGGGGATGGCGTCGAAGTCGTCCGCGACCACGATCTGCCCCCGGTCGCAATCGAAGCGGCGGGGCGGCTTCGCGTCAGCGAGCGGGACCAGGCGCGCGATGGGTTTCCCGGCGCTCGCGATGATGATCTCCTCGCCCGCTCGCACGCGCTTCAGCAACCGTGACAGGTGGGTCTTGGCTTCATGGACGTTGACCTTCTCCATGGGTCGAGGGTCGACTAAGGCATGGACTAAGTCAACGGTGCGGGCTCGGAGCACTCGCCTGTCGGCGTTCACCAGCGCGATTCGGACTCACCCGCGCGCCCAGCCGAAGACCGCGAGGGCGGGGACCAGCCCCGCCCTCGCGCGTCGTGATGCCCGGCGTGTCGGGCTACAGCCCCGAGATGATGCGGAAGTAGACGCCCTTGCCGCTGCCGTCGTGGTCCGAGCCCTCCCACAGCGCCATCACGTTGGTTCCGCCGAGGGACACGAGGGTCGGGCTCTCCTGGGTGCCGGACCAGCTGCGGTTGGCGACCACGCGTGGGCCGTTCGAGAGGCCCAGGCTCGTGAGCTTGCGGACCTGCACGGCGAAGCGGTCGGAGTCGACCTGCTCCGAGTCCCACCCGACGGCGATGTCACCGGTCGCCAGATAGGTCGCCACCGGGTTCCGCTGCTCGCCCGCGGTGATCCCGTTGACGCGCACCTCGGCCCCGAGCTTGGCCAGGGTCGCGTAGTCCATCACCTGGCAGTAGGCGCCGGTCGTGCCCTGGGCGTCCTGGCCGAAGGAGCTCCAGCAGATCGTCAGCCGGTCGCCGCCGGCGTTGACCGCGACGCTCGGGTTCGTCTGATCGAGGTCGACCTGGGTGTTCACGAGCAGCTCGTCGCCGGTCGGGACGCCGTTGCCGTCGAGCTTCCGCACGTACACGCCGTAACCCGAGCCGTCCTGGTTGGCCGACTGCCAGGCGACCACGGCCGTGTCGTCGGTCCCGAACGCGACGGCCGGCTCGTCCTGCATGCCGTCGGTCTCGACGTTGACCCGCACCTCGCCGCCCAGCGGCGTCCCGTCGGCGTCGAAGGCGCGCACGAAGACGTCGGCGATGGACCCGCTCGTCGTGACCGCGCTGCCCCAGGCGACCACCGTCGTCCCGTCGGCGCTCGAGGCGAGGGCGGGGTTCCGCTGGAAGCCGTTGGTCGTCTGGTTGACCGGGATCTCGTCGCCCACGGCGCTGCCGGCCGCGTCGAAGAGGCGCAGGTAGACCCCCTCGGCGCTGCCGTCCTGCTCGCTCGACTGCCACGCGACGGCGTACTGTCCGCCGCCCGCCGCGACCCGGGGCAGCAGCTGCGCGCCGGTCTCGTACTGGTTGATCTGGACCTCGTCACCGACGTTCGGGCCGACCGGGTTGATCAGTCGACCGAGGATCTCACCCTCGGGCTTGCCGTAGACCGGCGACTCGTACACCGCGAGGACCATGCCGTCCGCTCCGCGCGCCGCCTGGACTGCCTTCTGGTTGCCCTCGGTCGTGGCGTTGAGCTGCCACTCGATGCGCCCGACCGAGGACGTCCCGTCCTGGAGGTAGCGCCTCGTCCACACCCGCCCGGCGTCGTCGACGAAGGCGACCACGAACTCGTCTGTCTCCAGGACGGCGACGGTCGGCGAGTGCTGGTTGCCGCCGGTCAGGGTGTTGACGTCCATCGCGCCGCCCTGGGGCGTCCCGTTCGAGCTGTAGAGGCGCGCCTTGACGCTGTAGCCGTCACTGTCGCCGCTCTCATCGTCGAAGACGATGACGAAGCCGTTGTCGCTGAAGCGATCGATCTCGCCGAGGCGCTGATTACCGCTCGTCGACGAGTTCACCCGCACGGGGCTCGCGTCGAGGGCGTTGCCCGAGCCGTCGAAGCGGCTGTAGTAGACCCCGCGCCCGCTGCCGTCGGCGCCGGTCGAGTCCCAGGCCACCACGAACTTCGAGTCGCTCATCCCGACGACGCGGACGTCGTTGATCGTCTCGCCGCCGCCCGCGCTGTAGACCGTCCACGCGTTCGAGCTGCCCGCCGCCGCCTGGCCGTCGGCCTGGAAGCGCTGGACCTTGACCGCCGTCTGGCTGGCGGTGACGTAGGCGACCAGGAAGGTCCTGCTGCCGTCGCTGGTGGGCTTGGCGTCCCAGAGGACGCCGGCCACCTCGGTGTGGCTGACCAGAGTCACCGGGGCGCCGACCGTCATGAGCCCCGTCGCGGGGTAGAGCCGGATCTTCTTCGACGTCGCCAGCGAGGACGCGCTGGTCGGGTTGTCGACCAGCGGGATGATCCAGTTGGAGCGGGGGTTGATGCCGGACCGCGACATATCCGTCGAGACGACGAAGCCGAAGTCGCCGCCCAGCTCGAGGGCCGCCAACCGCGTCGGGTTGAGGGTCACATAGGCCGAGCCGTTGCACGCGGTGATCTGCAGCCGCGCGTCGATCATGTTGTTGGACGCCTTCTGGGTGCCGGCGAAGTCGTAGGCGATGCCGCGGATCCAACCGGCCTGGTTGCTGATGCACTGGCCCGACGCGCAGCCGCAGCAGCTCCCGAAGCTGCAGCCGGCCGAGTTCTCGTTGTCCCAGTAGGGCACCGCGAAGTCCCCGCCCGGGCGGGTGGCCATGCGCGTTCGCCAGGACGCCGGGCGCCCGGCGCTGCTGATGACGATCTCCTCGTTCTCACGCCCGCCCCGGGCGTCGCTCAGGCGCAGGGCGACCGAGGCCGAGTCCGTCCGCCACCACTGCGTCGCGTAGCGGCCGAAGCCGAGCGGGACGATGGTCGGTGCGGTGTTGGAGGTCCAGCTCGAGTTGATCTGCTCCTCTACGCAGGCGTCTCCGCTGCCGACGCAGAAGCCGTTGGAGCACGTGTCGACCAGGGTGCAGGTGTTGCCGTCGTCGCAGGGGGTCCCCTGGGCGGCCGGGCTCTTGAAGCAGCGCGAGAGCAGCGAGTCGCAATAGGCGTCGTTGCAGTCGTCGCCGACCTCGGCGGCGCAGTCGCGCTCCTCGCCGCCGACACACGACCCGTTTCCGTCGCACTCGGCGTCGACGACGCAGAAGTCGCCGCTGTCGCACGCGGCGCCCGCCGGCTTGGGCTCGCTCTCGCAGGCGTGCTCGCTGGCGCCGAGGCTCACGCAGACGCCGACGTTGCAGGCGTCGCCCTCGCCGGAGCAGTCGACGTCGCTACCGGGCAGGCACACGCCGTTGTCGCTGCACGAGTCGCCGACCGTGCACCCGTCGCCGTCGCTGCAGCCGGTCCCGGCGGGCTTGGGCGCCCCGAGGCACCTGTCGTCGAAGTCGTCGCAGGAGCCGACGAGGCAGCTGCCCGCGCCGCTGCTGCACGGGTCGGCGCCGCCGAGGCAGCTCCCGGCGCCGTCGCAGAGGTCGCCGCCGGTGCAGAAGAGGCCGTCCTCGCAGGCCATCTCGTCGTCCGCGAAGCCGCCGGCCACGCAGAAGCCGAGCTCGCAGTGGTCGCCGGTGGTGCAGGCGTTGCCGTCGTCGCAGGTGATGTCGCTGGCGAGCACGAAGTCGCAGCCGCCGCCGTCTTTGCACGTCGGGGTCTTGCAGGTGTCGCCGGTGTCGCAGTCGCTCCCCACCGGGAGCTGCATCGCGCTCGGCTCGCTCGAGAGCGTCGACGTCCCGTCGCTCGCGACCGCGCGGCAGGCCACCTCGTCGCAGTCGTTGAGCCCGGTGATGGTCGCGCTGCCGGGGGTCTCGGTCCCGCCGTTGAGCGTCCAGTGGAACGAGTAGCTGACCGAGCCGGCGAAGAAGCGCGCCGGCTGCACGAAGTCGCAGCGCACGGCGCCGGCGGCCCCGTCGGGCGCGTTGACCTGGACGATCGGCGCCTGGGGCTCGGGCGGGACGATGGTCGCCGGGTCGCTGGTGACCGGCTCGCCGAGGACGCTGCCGTTCTTCGGCGTCACCTGGCAGGCGATCTGGTCGCCGGTCTCGAGGGTGTCGGGGGTGATCTTGGCGCCGGTCTCGCCAGCGATCGGCGTCATCGTGCCGCCGTCGACCTCGAACCAGGCGTAGGCGACCTCGAGGGCGTCGCCGTCGGGGTCGCTCCACCCCTCGGGGATGCAGGTCAGCTCGTCGAAGGCGCTGAGCTCGTCCTTGTCGAGGGCCGCGCCGAGGAGGCTCGGGGGCGCGTTGACGATCGTCAGGCTCGTCTTCGAGGCCTCCGGATCCGTCACGCCGCCTTGGCCGTCGTCACCGACGGCCGCGCAGGTGACGGAGTCGCCCTTGGCGAAGTGGTCGCCGGTCAGGTCCTGCCCGGTGACGCCGTCGACCTCCTCGCCGCCGACGTACCAGACGTAGCTCAGCGTCACGCCGTCGCCGTCGGGGTCGCCGGAGTCGCCGACCTGGCAGCGGAGGACGGCGTTCTCGTCGGGGGAGACGCCGCCGACCGGCAGGATGATGACGTTGTCGATGGCCGGCGGCGCGTTGCCGAGGACGACCGCCGCGCTCGTCGCCGGCGCGGAGCTGGTCTCGTCGTCCTTGGCGGTGAGCCGGCAGGTGACCGACATCCCGCGCCGCCCGTGGGTGCCGGCGCTGTCGACGAGGTCCTCGGGCGTGACGTAGGAGGTCGTGACGCCGGCGTTCTCGAAGCCGTCGAGGAGCCACGCCACCGCGTAGGTGATGGAGTCGCCGTCGGGATCGGTCGAGGCCGAGGCCAGGCTGCAGGTGAGCTCGGTCAGCGCGTCGGCGGTGTCCGGAGTCAACGCGACGCCCGGCGCGGTCGGCGGTGCGTTCAAGATCGGCACGGAGCCGGAGGACACGGGCTCGCCGTCGTCGTCGCCGTCACCGGGGGTGTAGACGCAGTGGATGTCCATGCCCTTGTCGGTGACGCTGGACGGGAGCGTGCAGCCGCCGTCGCCCGGCAGCGGGGTGGCCCCGTCCAAGAAGGCGCAGCTGTCGTCGTCGTCGTCGCCGTCGGGATCCTCCCAGCCGGAGCAGATACAGCTGATGTCCTTGGTCGTGTTGGCCGCGGTCGGGAAGATCGAGGCGGACGCGCAGCTCGGCGGGCTGTTGCCGATGGTGACCGAGGCCGTCGCCTCGAGGCCGTCGCCGAGGCCGTCGTTGGCGACGACCCGGACCTCCCAGACCTCGCCCTTCTTCGTCTGGGCCGCGGCGACGGTCTTCTGGGTGACGTTGGCGAAGGCGTCGTCCTTGAACCACCGGTAGCTGTAGGTCAGCTCGCTCGACGCCCGGTTCGGATCCTTGGCGTCCTTGGCGAGCGAGGCGACCAGGTCATCGGCCGTCGTCGGCGTCGCCGGCGCGATGGTCACCTCCGGGGCGCCCGGCGTCTCGTTCACCGTGATCGTGATCCGCGCCGTTCCGACCTTGCCGCCGGTGTCCGTCGCGCCGAGCGTGATCACGTGGCTCCCGGCCGTCAGGTTCGTCGCGTCGACGGTCGTCCCGCCGAGGCTGTTGGCGTAGCCCTCGTAGATCGGCGACGCGCTCTGGTTGGTCGTCCAGACGATCTGGATCGCGTCACCGGGGTCGTGGTCGTCGCTGACCGAGCCCGTGAACGTGAGCGTCTCGCCCGCCGGGACGATGGCGCCGTCCGCCGGTAGGTCGATGGTGACGACCGGCGCGAGGTTGTCGCCGGTGACCGACGTGTCGGTGTCGTTCTTCCCGTTCGAGTCGGTGTCGTCGCCGGAGCATCCTCCTGCGAGGACGAGGGCGGCGGTAAGGGTCGCGGACAGCGACGCGTAGCGGGCGACGCGGTGACGGCGCATGCGCAAGCTCCTGAGCGATACTCACGTGATAGGATCAGGGGGACGTTGAGGTCCCGAGAGCATACGCAGCCGCGCGGGCCCGAGCAAACGCTCTGAGCAGACGCGAGAGCGACGCACCATGACACAGGGCGACGGGCCCGGTTCCGACGCGATCGTCGCCGCTCGTGCGGCACTCGTGCTCTGCGAAGACAGCGCGCCCTCGGGCGCGGCGCCGGACCCGAGCCCGGCGCCGGCCACCGTCGGGTCTACAAGCCTGAGACCACGCGGAAGTAGACGCCTTTGCCGCTGCCGTCCTGGTCGGAGGCCTCCCACAGCGCCATCACGTTGGTTCCGCCGAGGGAGACGAGGGTCGGGCTCTCCTGGGTGCCGGACCAGCTTCGGTTGGCGACCACGCGGGGGCCGCTCGACAGGCCCTGGTCGGTGAGCTTTCGGACCTGGATGGCGAAGCGGTCGGAGTCGACCCCCTCGGCGTCCCAGGCCACGGCGATCGACCCGTTCGCGAGGTACGTGACCGCCGGGTTCCGCTGCTCGCCCGCGGTGGCGTCGGCCACCCGGACCTCGGCGCCGAGCTTGGCCAGCGTCCCGTAGTCCAGCACCTGGCAGTAGGCCCCGAGGGAGCCCTGCGCGTCCTGCCCGAAGGAGCTCCAGCAGACCGTCGCGCGGTCGCCGGCGCCGTTGACCGCCACGGTCGGGCCGGTCTGGTCCTGGTCGACCTGGGTGTTCACCAGGACCTCGTCGCCGGTCGGGACGCCGTTGTCGTCGAGCTTCCGCAGATAGATCCCGAAGCCCGAGCCGTCCTGGTTGGCCGACTGCCAGGCGACCAGCGCGGTGCCGTCCGCGCCGAAGGCCACCGAGGGCTCGTCCTGCATGCCGTCGGTCTCGACGTTGACCCGCACCTCGCCGCCGAGCGGGGTCCCGTCGGCGTCGAAGGCGCGCACGAAGACGTCGGCGATGGACCCGCTCGTCGTGACCGCGCTGCCCCAGGCGACCACCGTCGTCCCGTCGGCGCTCGAGGCGATGGCCGGGTTGCGCTGGAAGCCCGCGGTCGTCTGGTTGACCGGGATCTCGTCGCCGACCGCCGCCGCCGCGGCGTCGAAGAGGCGCAGGTAGACGCCCTCGGCGCTCCCGTCCTGCTCGCTGGACTCCCAGGCGACCGCGTACTGCCCGCCGCCGGCCGCGACCACCGGGGAGAGCTGCGCCCCGGCCTCGTGCTGGTTCAGCTGCACCTCGTCGCCCACGCTCGGGCCCGTCGGGTTGACGAGCCGCCCGACCACCTCGCCCTCGGGCTTGCCGTAGAGCGGCGACTCATAGACCGCGAGCACCATGCCGTCGCTGTTGCGCGCCGCCCCGACCGCCTTCTGGTTGCCCTCGGTCGTGTCGTTGAGCTGCCACTCGATGCGACCGACCGACGACGTCCCGTCCTGGAAGTAGCGGCGGGTCCAGACCCGGCCGCCGCCGTCGATGAAGCCCACCACGAACTCGTCGGTCTCGAGCACGGCGACCGTCGGCTTGTACTGGTCGCCGGCGGTCAGCGTGTTGACGTTCAGCGCGCCGGTCTTCGGCGCCCCGTTCGAGCCGTAGATCCGCGCCTTGACCCCGAAGCCGTCGCTGTCGCCGCCCTGGTCGTCGTAGACCACGACGAAGCCGTTGTCGCTGAAGCGATCGAGGTCGCCGAGGCGCTGGTCGCCCGCGGTCGACGAGCTCACCTGCACCGGCGAGACGTCGAGGGCGTTCCCCGCGCTGTCGAAGCGCCGGAAGAAGACGCCGCGGCCGCTGCCGTCGGCGCCGTTGGACTGCCACAGGACGATGAACTTCGAGTCGCTCATCCCGAGCACCCGCACGTCGTCGATGGTCTCGCCGGACCCCGCCGTGTGCGCGGTCCACGGGTTCGAGCTGCCGGCCGCCGGCTGGCCGTCGGCCTGGAAGCGTCGCACCTGGACGCTGGTCTGAGCCGCCGTCACCCAGGCGACCAGGAAGGTCCCGCTGCCGTCGGTCGTGACCCGGGCGTCCCAGCGCGTCCCGTAGACGGTGTTCTGCGGGACCAGGACGACCGAGGCGCCCACGGTCATGAGCCCGGTCGACGGGAAGAGGCGGACGGCGTTGGCGCCGCTGATGGCCGCGGTCCCCAGCGCCGGGTCCGTCAGCGGGACGTCCCAGTCCCCGTTGACGCCGCCGACGGTGGACAGCCGCTCGGAGGCGACGACGCCGAAGCTGCCACCGAGCTCGAGGGCGAGCATGCGCGCCTCGGGGATGGCGATCGCCCCGGTGCCGTTGCACTGGCTCGAGTGGGTGCGGCCCGACATCATCACCGCGATGACCTTCTGCGCGCCGGCGAAGTCGAAGGCCGCGCCGAGGATGTCGCCCGAGCCCGTCGCCTGGCAGGCCGGCCAGTTGCACGAGTTGCCGGTGTGGCAGCTGATGGACACCTGGGCGTCCCAGAACGGGACCGCCCAGTCGCCGCCTGGTCGGACGGCCATGCGCGTGAACCAGGTCCCCGGGCGCCCGCGGCTGGTCAGCCCCCGCTCCTCGTTCTCGCGCCCGCCGCGCGCGTCGCTCAGGCGGAGGCTCACCGGCGCGACGTCGCTCTTCCACCACTGGGTCGCGTAGCGGCCGAAGCCGAGCGGGATGATGGCCGGCGCCTGGTCGGCCGGCGCGTAGCTGCTGTTGAGGCGCTCCTCGACGCAGGCGTCTCCGCTGCCGACGCAGAAGCCGTTGGAGCAGGTGTCGACCAGGGTGCAGGTGTTCCCGTCGTCGCACGGGGTTCCCTGGGCGGCCGGGCTCTTGAAGCAGCGCGAGAGCAGCGAGTCGCAGTAGGCGTCGTTACAGTCGTCGCCGACCTCGGCCGCGCAGTCGCGCTCCTCGCCGCCGGCGCAGGTCCCGTTGCCGTCGCACTCGGCGTCGACGACGCAGAAGTCGCCGCTGTCGCACGCGGCGCCCGCCGGCTTCGGCTCGCTCTCGCAGGCGTGCTCGCCGGCGCCGAGGCTCACGCAGACGCCGACGTTGCAGGCGTCGCCCTCGGCGGAGCAGTCGACGTCGCTGCCGGGCAGGCACACGCCGTTGTCGCTGCACGAGTCGCCCACCGTGCAGCCGTCGCCGTCGCTGCAGCCGGTCCCGGCGGGCTTGGGCGCCCCGAGGCACCGGTCGTCGAAGTCGTCGCAGGAGCCGACGAGGCAGCTGCCCGCGCCGCTGCTGCACGGGTCGGCGCCGCCGAGGCAGGTCCCGGCGCCGTCGCAGAGGTCGCCTCCGGTGCAGAAGAGGCCGTCCTCGCAGGCGACGTCGTCGTCCGCGAAGCCGCCGGCCACGCAGAAGCCGAGCTCGCAGTGGTCGCCGGTGGTGCAGGCGTTGCCGTCGTTACAGGTGATGTCGCTGGCGAGCACGAAGTCGCAGCCGCCGCCGTCTTTGCACGTCGGGGTCTTGCAGGTGTCGCCGGTGTCGCAGTCGCTCCCCACCGGGAGCTGCATCGCGCTCGGCTCGCTCGAGAGCGTCGACGTCCCGTCGCTCGCGACCGCGCGGCAGGCCACCTCGTCGCAGTCGTTGAGCCCGGTGATGGTCGCGCTGCCGGGGGTCTCGGTCCCGCCGTTGAGCGTCCAGTGGAACGAGTAGCTGACCGAGCCGGCGAAGAAGCGCGCCGGCTGCACGAAGTCGCAGCGCACGGCGCCGGCGGCCCCGTCGGGCGCGTTGACCTGGACGATCGGCGCCTGGGGCTCGGGCGGGACGATGGTCGCCGGGTCGCTGGTGACCGGCTCGCCGAGGACGCTGCCGTTCTTCGGCGTCACCTGGCAGGCGATCTGGTCGCCGGTCTCGAGGGTGTCGGGGGTGATCTTGGCGCCGGTCTCGCCAGCGATCGGCGTCATCGTGCCGCCGTCGACCTCGAACCAGGCGTAGGCGACCTCGAGGGCGTCGCCGTCGGGGTCGCTCCACCCCTCGGGGATGCAGGTCAGCTCGTCGAAGGCGCTGAGCTCGTCCTTGTCGAGGGCCGCGCCGAGGAGGCTCGGGGGCGCGTTGACGATCGTCAGGCTCGTCTTCGAGGCCTCCGGATCCGTCACGCCGCCTTGGCCGTCGTCACCGACGGCCGCGCAGGTGACGGAGTCGCCCTTGGCGAAGTGGTCGCCGGTCAGGTCCTGCCCGGTGACGCCGTCGACCTCCTCGCCGCCGACGTACCAGACGTAGCTCAGCGTCACGCCGTCGCCGTCGGGGTCGCCGGAGTCGCCGACCTGGCAGCGGAGGACGGCGTTCTCGTCGGGGGAGACGCCGCCGACCGGCAGGATGATGACGTTGTCGATGGCCGGCGGCGCGTTGCCGAGGACGACCGCCGCGCTCGTCGCCGGCGCGGAGCTGGTCTCGTCGTCCTTGGCGGTGAGCCGGCAGGTGACCGACATCCCGCGCCGCCCGTGGGTGCCGGCGCTGTCGACGAGGTCCTCGGGCGTGACGTAGGAGGTCGTGACGCCGGCGTTCTCGAAGCCGTCGAGGAGCCACGCCACCGCGTAGGTGATGGAGTCGCCGTCGGGATCGGTCGAGGCCGAGGCCAGGCTGCAGGTGAGCTCGGTCAGCGCGTCGGCGGTGTCCGGAGTCAACGCGACGCCCGGCGCGGTCGGCGGTGCGTTCAAGATCGGCACGGAGCCGGAGGACACGGGCTCGCCGTCGTCGTCGCCGTCACCGGGGGTGTAGACGCAGTGGATGTCCATGCCCTTGTCGGTGACGCTGGACGGGAGCGTGCAGCCGCCGTCGCCCGGCAGCGGGGTGGCCCCGTCCAAGAAGGCGCAGCTGTCGTCGTCGTCGTCGCCGTCGGGATCCTCCCAGCCGGAGCAGATACAGCTGATGTCCTTGGTCGTGTTGGCCGCGGTCGGGAAGATCGAGGCGGACGCGCAGCTCGGCGGGCTGTTGCCGATGGTGACCGAGGCCGTCGCCTCGAGGCCGTCGCCGAGGCCGTCGTTGGCGACGACCCGGACCTCCCAGACCTCGCCCTTCTTCGTCTGGGCCGCGGCGACCGTCTTCTGGGTGACGTTGGCGAAGGCGTCGTCCTTGAACCACCGGTAGCTGTAGGTCAGCGCGCTCGACGCGCGGTTCGGGTCCGTCGCGTCCTTGGTGACCGACGCGACGAGGTCGTCGCCGGTGGTCGGCGAGGTCGGGGCGATCGCGACCTCGGGGGCGCCCGGCGTCTCGTTCACCGTCAGGGTGATCTGCGCCGTTCCGACCTTGCCGCCGGTGTCCGTCGCGCCCAGCGTGATCACGTGGGAGCCCGGCTCGAGGTCACTGACGTCGATCGTCGTGCCGCCGAGGCTGTTGGCGTAACCCTCGAAGAGCGGCGCGCTCCGCTTGCTCGTCGTCCAGACGACGGCGATGGCGTCGAGGACGTCCTCGGCGTCGTCGACCTGACCCACCAGGGTCACGGCCTCTCCGGCGGCGACGATGGCGCCGTCCATCGGCAGCTTCACCTGCACGGTCGGGGCGGTGTTCGACGGCGTGACGGTCGTGTCCGTCTCACCGCTGTTCGTCGCGTCGTCTCCAGAGCACCCGGCGACGAATAGACCCAGGGCACAGATCGGCGCCCATGAAAAGTGGCTGCTGAGGCGCATCTTCGACTCCCTACCGGGGGTGCGTCGGGCTCCCGCGCGAACCGACGCTTCTTAGTGCACCGCAATATACGGCGCCGTCGAGGCGCTTGCAAACGGCCGGATTCACTATTCGATTTTCGAAAGAGCCGGGGTCCGGCGAGGTCTGTCGCCGCGGTCGCTCGAGAGCGTCGCCCCGCCGCGCGCCGCTACCGGCGCCGCTCCGACGACGCCAGGATCCCGCCGTAGCTCTTTTCGACGTCGACGAGGATGTCGTGGACGGCGTCCATGTTCCCCTCGATGTGGCGGCGGTACCAGAAGGCGTAGAACCAGTACGCGTTGCGGTAACCGCAGTACTCCGCGTACTCCGAGTCCAGATCGGTCTCCTCGCACGGCGAGCGCAGCGTCTCCAGGGTCTCCGGGGCGGCGAGCTTCCGGATGAACGCCCCGCACTGGAGCGGGGTGCAGTAGCCGGCGGGGTCCCGAGGCGTCTCGAGCGCGGTCGTGATGTCGGCGAAGACCCGCTCCCAGCCCTCGGTCCCGACGATCTCGCGGTAGGTCTTCAGCAGCGTCTCCACGTAGAGCGACACCGGCCCGTCGTCGTAGGCGCGCTGGCTCAGCACCATCGGAAGCAGCGGCCGGACGGCGTCGTACAGGTCGGTCAGGGCCTCGGGGTCGCGGTCGAGCCGCGTCATCACCTGGGCGACGACGTAGTCCGCGTCGGACTGCGGCGCCGAGGGCCACGACCCGTCGTGCCGGCCGAGGGTGTACACGTGGTAGTTCTGCTTCATACGCCCGGCCTCGCCCGGCGGCAGGTAGTAGGGCTGAACGGGCCGCTGCAGGAGCTCGAGCGCGTGCGCCACACCCCGCTGGAGCTGCGCCGGCCCCAGGGTCAGCGCGTCGCCCGCGTCGCCGAGGCTCAGCCGCTCTCTCGCGCGCTCCGCGCTGTCGCGGAGGTCGGCGCGCCAGGCGTCGGAGGACGGCGCGAGCGCCAGGATGATCTGCGACGGCGGGTCCGGACCGCCGGTCACCGGGGTGGGGGCGGGGCTCGAGGACCGCGGGGCCTCGTCGCAGGCCGCGAGGGCGAGGAGGAGGGCGAGGGCGATTCGGGTCATGGGGCGCTCCGGGGTGGGCTGGTGGTCCCGGGTCAACGCACGACCCCAGAGGGCGATTTCGACACGCTCGATTCAGTACGCACGGTCGCCTGCGCCGATGGGCGAGCCCATGTCGGGGCCGCTCAGCGTGGGGGGCCCCAGCGGGCCTCGAGCGCGTCGCGCAGGGCCTCGGGCTCGGTGTCCAGCGCGCTCAGGTCCCAGCGCCGGATGACGGCGTCCCAGCCGGCGCTCCACAGCGTCTCGTCGGGCCCGAAGGCGACCAGCGCCGCGCGCTCGCGGTGGCCGCGGAGCTCGCTCAGGAGGCCCAGCTCGCGGGACCAGACGCGGACCGTGCCGTCCCGGTGGCCGCTCGCCACCCGCCCGCGCAGGTCGACGGCGACGTCGTCGAGCGCCTCGCCGAAGGTCGCGCGCGCCAGGACCGCCCCGCCCACCGCGCGGCGCTCCAGGTGGCCGTCGGCCCCGGTGACGATCTCGCCGCTCACCCCGGCGGCTACCACGCCCGCGTCCGGGGCGACGAACGCGCGTTGGCTCGTCGTCCCACGGAGGACGTAGACCGAGCCGGTGGTGTCCAGCGCGACCGCCCAGGTCCGGTCCGGGGCGGCGCCCAGGTCGGCGCCGACGCCGTCGAGCTGCTGTACGACCGCGTCCCCATCGTCGTCGTGGCGGAGCACCGTCGCGCCGTAGTGAATGGTGTAGAAGCTGTCGTCGGCCATGGTCGCGACGCGCTTCGGGGAGGACCGGATCGGGCGGTCGGGGAGCGCCTCGCCGCGCGCGAGGTCGTAGCGCATCACCCGGTCGCGCTCGAGGCGCTCGGCGATGGCCACCCCGGATCGCGGCAGATAGCCGACCGTCTTGACGACCTGCCCCGGGTCGCAGCGCCGGTACAGTGTCCGCCCGGCGGCGTCGTAGACCGTGAAGCAGCCGGTGCCGTCCCCGGCGAGGACGCCCCCGGTGTCGGTGGTCGTCAGCGCGCTCAGGCCGTCCGCGAGGAGGAGGCGCGCGGCCCGCGGCGGGGGGAGCTCCCAGCGGCTGGCGCGCACGCCGTCGGTGGTCCACGCGCCGCCCGGCGCCACCGCGAGGAGCCGCCGCGCCTCGGGGGGGAAGCGCTCGGGCGCGCCGGCGCCGACGTGCCAGAGCCAGAGCGCGTTGTCGGTGATGACGACCACCTGCCCTTCGCCCTCGACGAGCGCCGCTACCGGCCCGTCGTTCAAGGCGTAGACGGGCCCTCGGACCTCGCCCGACGACGCGGCGCGCCACACGCGGCCCGTCCGCGAGCCGACCAGGAGCCCGTCACCGTCGAAGGCGAAGGCCGTCGCCCAGTCCCGGTCGGCCAGCGTCAGCGGGAGCCGCTCCGGAGCGCCGCCGGGGCGGCCGGTCCACACCGATGACGCCTCGTCGGCGCAGGCGATGACGAGCCGATCGCCGGAGACCGAGACGCCGGTCGCGGTGGCGCGGCCGCACCAGGCGTTGACGTGCAACGTCGGGGCGTCGCCGCGAGCGATGAGCGTGCTCACGCGTCCCCGGTAGACCACGGCGTCGGCGCGAGCGCCCGGGTGGCCGCGTGTCTCGTGGTCGAGCGCGGCGAGGACGCGGCCGTCGTCGAGGTCCACGAGGTTCACCGGGTACGAGCGACCGTCCTCCGCGTTCGGGAGCGGGCCGATCATCATCCAGCGCTCGGTCAGCGCGACGCCCGCGTAGGTGCCGACGGTCTGGTGCCAGCGCGGGGACAGCGCGGGGAAGTCGTAGACGGTCAGTGTCCCGGCGCCGTCGCGGCAGGCCAGGGCGTCACCCGTCGGGCTCATGCCCAGCGCGTCGCAGCCCTCCGGTAGGGTGACGGACTCGGCGAGGGCCGGGGAGGCGCCCGCCAGGGTCGCGGCGAGGACCCCGCGCGCCTTGGGGGCCTCGGCCAGGTCGAGGGCGTCGAGGGCGAGACGCGCCGCCGCTACTCGCTCGCCGGCCTGGGTCTTGCCGGCGGCGAGCTCTGCGAGGAGCTGCGCGCGCTGGACGTCCTCGAGCCGCTGCCCGCGGGCGAGGGCGACCACCAGGGCGATGGCGCCGACCGCCGCGACGGCGAGGGGGACCCGGCGGCGTCGCACGAAGCGGCCGAGCAGGTCGAGGATCGAGTAGGGGTGGGCCTCGACGAGGCGGTCGTCGAGGAAGTGGCCGAGGTCGCGCGCGAGCTCCTCGGCGCTGGGGTAGCGGTCCTCGGGCCGCCAGGCGAGGGCCCGACGCGCGATTGCGGCGACCTCGGTCGGGGCCGCGCGGAGCGCCGAGAGGTCCGGTGCGCCGCGCGTCAGCTCGTCGAGGGCGCTGTCGCCGTGCCCGGTGAGGAGGCGCCGGCCCGTCAAGAGCTCGAAGAGGACGGCGCCGAGGCTCCACACGTCGGTCCGGGCGTCGACCGGCGCGTCGAGGAGCCGCGCCTGCTCCGGGCTCATGTAGGCCGGGGTCCCGACCGGAGAGCGGTGCCGGTCGGCGTCCCCCATCGGCGAGTCCCGGGCCAGCCCCCAGTCGAGGACCTGGGCCTCGCCGTGCTCGCCGAACATGATGTTGGCCGGCTTGAGGTCGCCGTGGACGACCCCGCGCTGGTGGGCGTAGGCGACCGCCTCGGCGATGGCGTGGAGGCGGCGGACGAGCGCGAGCCGCGCGGCGTCGTCGGGGGCGTCGCCCAGGATCGCCTCGAGGGTGCGGCCCCGGACGACCCGCATGGCGACCCAGGGTGCGCCGTCGGGGTCGGTCCCGGCGTCGTAGACGGGCACGATGCCGGGGTGCTCGAGGGCGGCCCCGACCCGGGCCTCGCGCAGCAGCCGCTCGGCGGCGCGCTCGTCGCCCCCGGGGCGCAGGGTCTTGAGCGCCACGTCGCGGTCCAGCACGGCGTCGTGGGCCATTACCACGCGCCCCATCCCGCCCTGGCCCAGGAACGGGCCGGAGCGGTAGCGGTCTCCGACCCGGGTGGCCGCGGCCGTGGCGTCGTCCCGGGCGTCCTCGCCGTCCTCAGGCGGGTCCGGAGGCAGGGACCACCCTCCGCCGCTCGCGTCCCATGGCGCGTCGCCGCTCAGGCCCGGTCCTCGACGGCGTCCACGGGGCGGAGCCGGAGCTCGATGTTGCCGCTGCCGTCGGTGTGGACGAGGTACGGCGGCAGGCCGGCGTCGCGGAGGCGGTGGCGCAGGCGGCCGACGGCCATGTCCCAGCGCCCGCGGAGGAGGCCGCGGTCGGTGTCGCTGCCCCAGATCTCGGTGGCGACGGTCTCCCAGGCGACGGGCTGGCCGAGGATGGCGAGCTCGCTCACGATGCGGGCGCCGACGCCGCGCAGGGTGACCCGGGGCTGGTCGGCCTGGTGGATGTGGACGACGTCGTAGAAGAGCTCGAGGGTCATCGCCGGGTGAGCGTCGAGGGACGCGGTCTCCGTCGCCATGAGCTGGGAGACGGGCAGGGCGAAGAACGAGAACGTCACGTCGCCGACGTCGACCTGGTCGCCCGCGGTGACCGGCCGGGCCGGTCGCCCGGCGCGCTGGAAGAGGAAGCGCTCGCCCTCGCTCCAGACGACCGCGGCGCCGCGCTTCGGGGCGGCGAGGACGCGCGGCGGCGGGCCGGGCAGGAGCGTCGCGACCGGGGGCAGCGGCATGTCGGGGAGGCCCGGGGCGCGGACGGCGAGGACGGTGTCCGGCAGGCTGACCGCGGTGCAGGCGAGGGTGATGCCCTCGGCGAGCTCGAGCTCGAGCCCGGGCTCGAGGACGACCTGGGCGCGGGCCTCCCCGCCGATGGCGAAGCGGCGGCGGAGCGCGAGGAGGACGAGCTCGCCGGCTCGGAGGCTGACCATGGCGTGCGCCTCGGAGACGCGCGGGTCGGCGACCTGCAGCGCGGCGCTTGGCAGGCGGCCGATGATGTCGCCCGGGCCGAGCGCGATGGGGCGCGGAGGGGCGTCGTCGTGATGGAGGGTGAAGCTCGCGCGCGGGTGCATTCGGTCCGAGGTCCTTCGTCGAGCGGGCCGGGGCTCGCGCCGGCGCCTGGGGGGCCCAACGCACAAACGTCCCGCGCCCATCCTACAACGTCGCGCCGCCGGTTGAAGCGGGAACTCCGTCGCCCGGTCACCGACGGCCGACGAGCGGGCTCGCGCCTGGGTCCTCGGCCGCCGCGCGTGGCGCGCCCGGCGGCGCTGCGGGGATCGCCCTGCTACTCGGCGGGCGCCGCGGGCAGGATGGCGTCGACCGCGACGGTCACGTCGGGGAAGGCGTCCACCACGAGGCGCTCGCCGCGGGTCGCGACCGTGACGTCGGCGTATCCCTCTGCGCCGGGGGAGCGGTGCACGTGGACATGGCCGCCGTCGACGTCGACGACCCAGTACTGCGGCACGCCGGCCTCGGCGTAGAGCCGCGCCTTGGCCCCCAGATCGGTGCCGAGGGAGCTCCGAGAGACCTCGATGATGAGGTGCGCGCTGGACGGGTGGGCGTCGTCGCGCGTCTCGTCGATCGGCGTGACGGCGAAGTCGGGCTCGGGCTCGGACCAGTCGCTCGCCGCGAAGGGCACCTGGGGACCAATCCGGGCGCGGCCAGCGAGCGCGAGGACGAGGACTTCGGTGAGGCGCCGAATGACGGCGGCGTGGGAGGCACCTTGTGGGCTCATCTCGGTGATCACCCCGTAGAGCAGCTCGACGCGGTCGTCCTCCCCAAAGAGGCCGGTCTCGACCATACGGTCGTACTGGGCGCGCGTCAGGCGGTGCGGTCGCGGGAGATCAGCGAGCGGGAAGGCAGCGGACATGCTCCTACGATAGCCGCCGCCGCGAGGCCGGCCAAGCTCGGTGACGCCTTCGGACGCAGGTCAGGTCTCGCCGTGGGCGGCGTGCTCGGCGGCGTCCTCCGCCGCGTCGACCTCGTGGTGCATCCCGCGGGTCAGCCACGGCGAGATGACGAAGAGGACGACCGCGGCGATCCCGGCGAAGATGGCGATCTGGTAGAAGACGTCGCCGTAGACGTGGACCGTCTCGGCGGGCGGCGGGATCACGCCCTCCTCGGCGCCCTCACCACCGACGCCGGTCAGCGTGGCGATGAGACTGGCGAACTTGCTGGAGAACGCCGTCGCCAGGAACCACGCGCCCATCATGGTGCTGACCATGCGCTTGGGCGAGAGGTGCGTGACCATCGACAGGCCCACCGGCGACAGGCAGAGCTCGCCCGTGGTCTGCAGCAGATAGCCCAGCAGCAGCCAGCCCACGGCGACCATGCCGTGATCCGTCGCGCTCTGAGCGCCGAACCAATAGGCGAGGAAGCCCAGGCCCAGCTGTAAGAGGCCGAGGGAGAACTTCACCGACGTGCTCGGTTCCCAGCCGCGCGCGCCGAGCCACCCCCAGAGCGCGGTGAAGAGCAGGCCGAAGATCAGGATGAAGAGCGGGTTGGCGGCCTGGAAGACGGTCGCCGGGATCTCCGCGCCGCCGACGCCCATCCCCACCTGGTCCGCCTCGACGTGCCAGGTGAACGTCATCGCGCTGTCCGGCGCGTCGTCCTTCTGCGCGGCGTCGCGCAGATCGGAGAGCTGGTCGATGGTGAAGAGCTTTCCGCCCTGCGAGAAGCCGAGCTGCTCGGCGGACAGGAGCGGCAGCTTGGCCAGCTCGGGGTCCTCGGTCTTCTGGAGGACCCGCATCTCGATCGTGGTGCCGATCTCGTCCGCGGTGACGTGCCGCGCCTCGGATACGCGGTCCACGTTCCGGTCGGTGAAGTTGCTGATGCTCGTCCCGGCCTGCTCGAAGAAGGTCCAGAAGACCAGGCTGAAGAACATCAGGACGAGGACGACGAAGAGGCGGTGACGCTCGATCTTCGTCGTGCGGAAGAGCGCCTCCCATAGGATGTAGGCGAGCGCGAGCACGCCGGTGGCGATGAGGATGTAGTAGGCGACCTCGTTCTTCTGCACGAAGAACGCGAAGAGCGGGACGATGGCGACGGCGCCGGCGTAGACCAGGACGTCGATACGCAGGAGCTTCGCGACCTTCTTCTTCAGCAGCGCCGGCTTCGGCGGGGCGCCGGCCCAGGCCGGGAGCCCGCCCCGGTTCAGCGCCACGAACGCGACGATCGCCGCCGCGACGAGCGCCACCGCCAGGATGATGTTGACGATGAGCTGGAGGGCGGTGTCCTGCCACACCATCATGCCGACCGCGGTCGCCAGCGCGGTCGACATGATCAGGGCCTGGGTGACCCGGCGCGGCGCGACGAAGACGGCCACCCCGACGAGCATGCCGATGGTCGCGAGCCCGAAGCCGTAGTGCCAGCCGAAGGTCTCGCCGACGTAGCCGCAGACGATGGGAGACAGCGCCGCGCCCAGGTTGATGCCCATGTAGAAGAGGGTGAAGCCGGCGTCCCGCTTGGTGCTGGTCTTGTCGTACAGCGAGCCGACGATCGACGAGATGTTCGGCTTGAAGAAGCCGTTGCCGACGACCAGGAGCCCGAGCGCCCCGAAGAAGAAGAGCTCGCTCTCGATGGTCATCAGGAGGTGGCCGGCGGCCATCAATATGCCCCCGAGCACCACCGCGCGCCTCGCGCCCAGGACGTGGTCCGCGAGGATGCCTCCGAAGTACGGGGTCATGTACACGAGCGACGTGTACGCCCCGTACACGAGGTAGGCGGACTTGTCGTTGAAGCCCAGGAAGCCCTTGATCATGTAGTACGTCAGGAGCGCCCGCATCCCGTAGTACGAGAAGCGCTCCCACATCTCTGCGAAGAACAGGGTGAAGAGCCCGGCCGGGTGTCCGAAGACGGTCCCGGCGGGCTGACGTGCGGCGGCGTTGTCCATCCGAAGGCCTCGAGGCGCCTGAGGGGCGGTCGCGGGCGTCGCTGAGGGCCAGCGTCCGCCGGGGTGGGGGCGGCCGCTCGGGCATGGTGCAGGCGGCGCGTTCAACGTGCGTACACGACGCCGGCGTAGGCGACAAGCGCTGTGAGGCCTTCACATCGCAGGCGGGTGGGCGACGAGCGCGGCGGTGCGCACCTCGGCTCCCGCGTCGCCTCGCGCCACGAAGACACCGACCGGGGGATCGCTCCGCGGTCGGCGGACGACTCCGGCGCTACTCGGCGCTGTCGTGAGCCGCCTCGTCCTCGTGCATCCAGCGCTTCAGCAGCGGGGCGAAGGCGAACAGGACGACGGCCGCGCCGGCGGCGATGATGGCGATGGTCCCGAAGACCTCGGCGTAGACCCCGACGCTCTCCTGGGGGACCGGGATGGCGGCGAGATCGCCCTCCTCACCGGAGACGCCGGTCAGCGTAGCGATCCCGGCGCCGAGCGCCTGGGAGAAGGCGATGGCGAGGAACCACGCGCCCATCACCGTGCTGACGATGCGCTTGGGCGACAGGCGGACGACCATCGACAGCCCGACCGGAGACAGGCAGAGCTCGCCGGTCGTGTGCAGGAGATAGCCGAGCAGCAGCCAGCCGAGCCAGACCATCCCCTGGTCGTCGGCCTGCTCCGCCCCGTACCAGAAGGCGGCGAAGCCGAGGGCGAGCTGCACGAGGCCGAGGGCGAACTTCACCGGGGTGCTCGGCTCGAGCCCGCGCTTGTCGAGGAACGCCCAGAGCGCGGTGAACACCAGCCCGAAGATGATGATGTAGATGGGGTTGGCGGCCTGGAAGACGCTCGCCGGGATCTCCTCCGAGGCCAGCGCCACGCCCATCCCGACGTGCTCGGGCAGGACCTTCCACGCGAAGACCTTGTCCTCCTGCGCCCGCAGCAGCTCTGGGGTCAGCGGAGGCGCCTCGGCCGCCGCGGGGTCGGGCTTCGCGTCCGCCTCGGCGTCGCCCGCCTTGGCGGCCTCCTGCAGCGCGATCATCTGGTCCATCGTGAACGGGCGGCCGTTCTGGACGTAGCCGAACTGCTCCTGGCTCAAGAGCGGCATGTCCGCGTGGGCCGGGTCGTCGTCCTTGGGCAGCACGCGCATCGTGATGGTCGCGCCGACGTCGGCGTCGGTGATGACCCGGCTCTCGGCGACGCGATCCACGTTGCGGTCGGTGAAGTTGTTCACGCTGCTGCCGGCCTGCTCGAAGAACGACCAGAAGAGCATCGAGAAGAACATCAGGATGAGCACGACGTAGAGGCGCTGGCGCTCGATCCGGTTCGCCCGGACGGCCTCGAACACGAGCACGCCCAGGGCCGCGAGGCCGAGGACGATCATCAGGACGTTGGCGACGGTGCTGTGCTGGACGAGCCCGGCGATGACCGGCACGAGCGCGAGGGACAGGACGTAGACGGCGTTCTTCGCCGACAGCCACGGCAGCGCCAGCGCCGCGCCGACGACCACGGCGACCACCCACACGTCGATGGAGCCGGGCGCGAAGTGGCTCAGCAGCAGGAGCCCGCCGGCGGCGGCGGCGATGGCCGGGAGGTAGATCTTCAGGCGCTGTCGGAGGGCCGGGATGGCGTTCGCGTCGAGGCGCTCGGGGTGCTCGGCCGCGCCGGCGCCGTCGGGGACGCCGCCCCGGCTGATGGCGACCGCCGCGACGATCGCCGCGACGACCAGGGCGAGGCCGACGAAGAGGTTGGTGGCGAGGAGGTAGCCGTTGTCGGTGACGAGCGCCATGCTCACCGCGCCGCCGATCGCGCCGGCCAGGATGACCGCGCTCGCCAGCCCGCGCGGCGCCACGAAGGTGATCAACCCGAAGAGCATCCCGAGCCCAGCGAGGCCGAAGCCGTACTCCCAGCCGTAGGTCTCGCCGATGTAGGCGCAGAGCAGCGGCGACATGGCGGCGCCGAGGTTGATGCCCATGTAGAAGATGGTGAAGCCGCCGTCGCGCTTGGCGCTCCCGTCGGGATACAGGCTCCCGACGACCGTCGAGATGTTCGGCTTGAAGAAGCCGTTGCCGACGATGAGCAGCCCCAGCGCGAGGTAGAACGGCAGCTGCTCGGGGATCATCAGCACGAACTCGCCCGCCATCATCAGGAGCCCCCCGAAGATGATGGCGCGGCGCGGCCCGAGGAGCCGGTCGGCGAGCATCCCGCCGATGAACGGCGTCGCGTAGACGAGCGCCGCGTACGCCCCGTAGACCCCGTAGGCGGTGTTGTCGCCGTACTTCAGGAAGCCCTTGGTCATGTAGAAGATGAGCAGGGCCCGCATGCCGTAGTAGGAGAAGCGTTCCCACATCTCGGCGAAGAACAGGGTGAAGAGCCCGGCCGGGTGGCCGAACACGGTCGCCGATGGCGCCGCCGCGTGGTCGGAATTCATCGGGTGGCTCCGATTCATCGCGGCGGGCGCTCATGTGGCTGTGGCGCGTCGCCGCTCGACGTTGACGCGGGAGGCGCCGCCTCGAATCCGAATCGAGGTGGCCCCCGCGCCGATCGGTCTACCCGACGGTGTGCAAACTCACAAGACCTTACGGGCCCTTGGTAAGACCCTGCGCGGTTCGTGATTGTGCGTTGCGTCAAGGTTCTGCCGCGAGCGCGATCGGAGCGGCGTCACAGGCCGCCGAGCTTCTCCGCGACCGCCGTCAGGTTGTGCTCGACCGCGCCTCGGAACCGCTCGTCGTCGCTCATCGTCAGCGCGCGCTTCAGGTCGGCCCTGGCGGCGAAGAGGTGGCCGGCCTGCAGCCGGGCGTAGCCGCGGCCGCTCAGCGCCGGCGCCAGGGTCGGGTCCTCGCGGAGCGCCGCGTCGAGGTGGCGGATCGCGGCGACGTAGTGTCCCGCGGTGGTCGCCTTGCGGCCCGCCGCGAGGTGGTCGGTGGCCGACAGGTGCGTCGGGGCGGGGCGGTCGATCGCGACGACGCCGCCGGACTGGACCAGCAGCGCGCAGATCCGAGGCGCGACGAGCGCCGCGTAGCCGCTCGAGCTCGTCGGGCTCGACTCGATGAGCAGCGGCGCGAAGCCCAGCTCCGCCGCCAGCGGCCGGCGGACCCGCAGCTTCCCGCCGCCGGAGGCGCGGTACAGGCGCAAATCGCCATCGGCGCCGCAGAACACCGTGACGGCGTCGGGGTGCTCGTAGCCCTTGGCGTCGAAGGCGGCCTCGCTGTCGTTGGGCGGGCGCAGGCTGACCGGGAAGCGCTCGGCCTCGGTCCAGGCTTCGAAGTCGGTGGCCGAGATCGTCTCGGCGTCCCCGGAGAGCGCCGTATACGCGCCGCGCTCGAGCTCGGCCTTCAGCGCCTCGGCGGTCGCCGGTGACGTGCGGACCGCGCCGTCGACGCCCAGGACCACGAGCCGCTTCTGCGGTTGGGGTGGCGTGCCCGCGCGCTGCTGCAGCACGCACAGGACCGTACCCAGAGTCGCAGACTCGGCGACGCAGCCGGCGGGGAGCTCGGCCGACGCCGCGTAGGGCGTGGTGTCCGGCCTCGCGCCGCTCCGCGACCCGTCGATCCACGGCGTGGTCGGGAGCGTCCCGGCCGTCGCCGCCGCCACCGGCGGTGGGCCGTCGGCCTTCACGTAGAGGCCCCGGTCGTAGCGGAGCCAGCTGACCTCGGTCGTGTCGGAGCAGCCCTCGCGGCCCGCCTTCGGGAGCTCCCACGGCGCCGGCGGCATGATCCCCGGCCCCTCCTCGGTGTAGCCCTCGTGCGCGGCGAGGAGCGCCTGGCACTTCGCCGTGTCGGCGGCGTACCCGCTCGGCGAGCACCAGCGCGTCCGCGCCACCCAGAGCCCGCGCGGGAACCCGCCGACGGGCTCGATCTCGGCGCTCTCACCCTCGAGCGGCTCGAGCCCCCGGCAGTAGGCCGTCGTCTCCAGCGGCGCCTGATACAGCCGGACGAGCTTGCCGTCCTCGACCGCGAACACGTGGCGCGTGACCTCGTCGCTCGAGACCAGCCCCCCGCCGCACCGCCCGAACCGGGCGTCGACGATCAGGGCCTGCCGGTCGGGGGCGACCAGCGGCGTCAGGCGCATGCGAAAGCGGGTCGGCGCCCGGCTCCAGCACGCCGTCGAGGCGTCCGGATCGGCCTCGTCCAGCGGCGGCGCGTTCGGCTTCAGCGGCTCTCCCGGCGCCTCGCGCGCCCATGGGCCGGCGGTCGCGCCGGCGTGGATGACGCACCAGCGCTTCGTCGGCGCCGGCTCCTCGGCGCGCAGCACGGCGAAGCTCTGCGACTGGCCGACCATCGGCGAGGCGCAGGTCACGAGCGCGACGGTGTTGGCGACATCGCCGCCCTCGAGGTGGCCGTCGAGGGTCTCGAGGTCACACCGCGCCTCGGTCGCGTCGACCTCGAGCGACGCGAGGAGCTCGCCGTACTTCGCCGCGGCGTCGCCGGCGCGGAGCGCGGTCCGCAGCGCCGCCAGATCGAGCTCGAGGCGCTGGTCGTCGGCGCACGGCGGGGCCGCCATCGCCCCTTTGTCCTCCGACTTCGCGCCGTCCTCCGGCTTCGCGCCGTCCTCGGTACCGCCCTTCGGGGCGCAGAAGCCCATCTCCGCGAGCCCGACGACCGCCACCCGGAGCTCGTGGAGCCCGGTGTCCCAGTTCTCGATCTGGACGAAGACCGGGCCTCCCTTCGGGTGCTGATGGACGCTCTTCAGCGTCTCGTGGTCCTCGCCGTCCTGCCCGCCCATGGTCAGCGCGACGATGGTCCGCGGTCGGCCGTCGACCTCGAGCGCGAAGTCGCCCCGGGTGACGACGGGGAGGTGGCGGTCGCCGACGATGACGTCCGCGATCGGCGGGCACTGCCTCAGGTCCAGCGCCGCGATCCGCGCCTCGAGCGCCTTCTTCGCCGCCGCGCCGCACCCCTCGATGACGCAGGAGGCGTCTATCTCCGGGGCCTCGACGCCCGCGCCGGCGAGGACCTCGATGTCGTGCTCGTCGGTGTCCTCGACGTCGTCGAAGGGCACCCCTTCTTCGCGCAGCGTGTGGAAGAGCGCGTAGGAGCCGTCGGCGGCCATCGCCACGCAGCCGTTGTCGGCGGCGGCGGCGGTCATGCTCTCGACCGTGGCCTTCGCGGGCTCCTCGGCCTTGGCGACCCCGGTCGGGATGGGCATGCAGGGGGCGGTCCCGCGCTCCCAGGTGTCGACCGCGACGGGCCACAGCGTCGGCGGGTCGACGATCTCGGCGTCGTTGTCGTCCACGCGGACCAGGCGCTCCTCGATGACCAGGAAGGCGTTGCCGTCCTCAGCCGCCTCGCACGCCGCGACGACGCGGAGCTTCGCCCCGGACGACTCCTGGTCCGGATCCGCCGAGTGCGCGTAGACCGTGACCGTCTCGCCCCCACCGCTGCCCAGCGTCACCTCGGCGTCCGCGACGGTCACCCGGTCCTGGCCCAGCGCGCGTCCCGGCCGCAGCCCCGCGGCGTCGTCGCCGAGGATCCCGCGGACCTCGGCCACGAGCGCCTCGCCCTCGGCGGCCTCGAGGCTGGTCGCGTCCCCGGGATCGTCGCGGTCGAGGCTGACGCGGTGCAGCTCTCGCTCGGTGTCGCCGTCGCGGACGGTGACGGTGACGAACCAGGCGGTGTCGCCCCTCGCGCTCACACCCAGGCAGCCGCCCTTCGCGAGGGCCGCCTGCCAGGCCTCATCCGCGGCCTTCGCGGACGCGCCGACGTCCTCTCCGCTCGGCGCCGCCTCGACGTCGCCGCTCGGCTCGGTCGCGTCCGGCCCGGGCGCCTCGGTCTCGGGAGGCGCCGACGTGACGGGCGGCGCGGTGGCCTCGGGAGGCTTCGCGTCAGCGTTGCTCGCGGGCGGCGTGTCTTTGCCGCCGCAGGCGCTCGCGAGCGCCAGGGTCAGTCCGAGGGTGGCCATCAGGATCGCGGCACGCGGCATGGAGACTCCGGAGGGAGACGGAGGTGGAGGTCGCCGAGGCGACCTGCGGTGGCACACCGCGACGCCGGAGATCCCCCAGGGGGGCGGAGGAGCGCGTCGCAGCTGTTCGGGAGGACGGTACTCTAGCCCAACGTCCGGCCGCCGTCTCTAGTCCCGGCCGCTCTGTACCCCGCTCCATGGGCCGGGAAGGGAGGGCGTCGCGGGTCAAGATGCGGGGTCCATCACCCGCCAGGCCGACGCCGGACGCCATAGGGCGGACGAGACGTCGGCGGGCCGAGAGCTTGGCGCTCACAATCAGTCTGAGGAGGGTTCGGCCCTGGACGACGAGGAAGGGGGGCGGCGCCCGCGCGGGCGAGACCGATCCCCGGCCGGACGGGCCGCTCGTGCCACGCCAGCGAGCACAGCGCGACGGTCCCGAGCTGGCTCGCCGTCGCAGATCGTGGGATGGGTGCTCCCGTATCGAGCCCGATATTCGGAGAACCGATGCCCCCTCGTCGCCACGCTGTCTCCATCGCCGCCATCGCCCTCTCGGTCCTGAGCCTGTCGGCCCACGCGAGCCCGCCTCCCTCGGGTTCCGCCGCGGCGATGGCCGAGCTCGGCGTCCGCGCGGACTTCCCCGCGCCGCCGCGCCATGTCCACGGCTCCGTCCTGGACTCCTTCGAGAGCGAGGTGGACGGCGTCGTCTACCAGGTCAACGTCGTCACGTACCCGGGTCACCGCGTGGACGAGCTCTCGCCGAACCCGAGCCGGGCCTTCGTCGAGGCGCTGGGCACCGTGCGCGACGCGGTCTCCGGCGGGATCCTGCGCGACGACGTGACGGCGCTCGTGGACGGCCGCCCGGCGCGCACGGTCACGATCCTCGATCGCGAGGCCGAGGCTCACGCGCGCTGGATCGTCGCGGGTCGCCGTCTCTACAGCGCCATCGTCTTCTGGGACGCTGGCGCCGATCGCCTCGCGGACGCGAAGCGCTTCGTCGCGTCGCTGAAGCTGACCGCGGCGGCCCCGCCGGCGCTCCCGGTCCGCTGGCAGCGCCGGTCGCTGGGAGGCGTGACCCTGGAGGCGCCGAGCGCCTTGCGCCGGGACACCATGAAGCCGCTGACCGTCTACACGGTGGACCTGCCGTTCCCAGCGCTGAGCTGCGGCGTCGTGACGCGACCGCACGACGGGACCCCCGAAGGCCACCGGGCGGCTCTCGCTCAGGTCGAGGAGGCCGCCCAACACCTCGCCGCCGCGCTCGGTCGACCGAGCGCGGACGGGGCCGAGACCAGGTCGGGTCGCCACGATGGCCACGCCACCCGCGGCGCGATTCACGCGCTGACGCTCGACGACGATCTCGGAGGCGGCGCCGCGACCTACCGCTACGCCAGCTACGCGACCGAGCGCGCGGCCCACGCCCTCATCGGGTACTACCGCGCGGGAGGAGAGGCGCTCCTTCAGCGCTGCTGGGACAGCGTCGAGGTGACCGGCCCCTAGGGCCTGTCCAAAGAACAAGTGAACCATCTGGCCCACTTGTTCTTGGACAGCCCCTTGGGCCGCCATTTCTCACCAGCCTTCGGCTGCGACCTCGGAGCCATCGTCGTCATCGACGCGTTCTCCTTCGTCCGACGACGACCAGCCTACTCGCAGACCGGCGGGCCGACGATCAGCCCGTTCTCGTCGGTGTCGCACTGAACGGCGCCGGCCGCGTACCAGCAGCGGATGCTGCCGTAGCTCGGCGGGTCGCCGCCGTCGCTGACCACGCCGAAGAAGTAGTACGGCGCGGCCACGCAGCTGCGGGTCTGCTCGACGCACTGGTTGGTCGGCTCGTCGCAGACCGCCTCCTGGCAGTAGTCGGCGGGCTGGCTGCAGCCGACCGCGTCGCCGCCCTGGCAGGCGCCGGACGAGTCACAGACGGTGTTGGCCGTGCAGAACTGCCCGTCGTCGCAGGGCTGGCCGGCGTTGATCGCGGCGTGCTCGCAGATCCCGCTCGCCGTGTTGCACGTGTCGGTCGTGCAGTCGTTGGCGTCGTCGCAGTCGCCGTTGGTGTTGCAGCGCGCGACGCACAGCTGCGTCGCGCCGTCGCAGCGCCCGTTGGCCACGCACTCGTCGTCGTCGACGCACGGGCCGTAGCCGATCTCGATCCTGCACGCCGCGCTGCACCCGTCCCCATCGACGACGTTGCCGTCGTCGCACGCCTCGGTCGCACTCTGGTCGCCGTCACCGCAGCCCGGCACGCGGAAGCGATTGTAGTACGCGAAGAGCCCGGTCCCACCCGAAGCGTCGTCCTTCGAGACGAGCCCGACGTGGAAGTCCCCGCTCGCGCTGACGGTGTGGTTGCCGCTGAGCCCCGATACGCGCACTCGCGTCACCTCCGGGAGCCCGGGCAGCGCCGCGCTGGTGCCGCTCGGCGCGGCGCCGTCGACGAGCAGCGAGGCGACGTTCGCGGTGGGCAGGAAGACGCTGATCTCGCCGACCCCGGCGACGTTGAAGGCGACCGACTGAGTCGCCCCACCCGCCGCGAAGGAGAGCGGCGGGATGATGCTCATGCCGTGCTCGCAGGTCTGCTCGCCGGCGTCCTGGAACACGTAGGCCGGCTCCGAGGTCGCGATGACCGTGAGCCCGCTGTTCGCGAAGCGGTAACGCTCGCCGGGCTGCAGCGTCGCGACCAGCCCGCCGTTCACGGTGACGGTCGTGTTCGGGCTGTCGGCGACCACGGTGACGCGGTCGCCGTCGGTGGCCGGGTAGGCGTCGACCGCGTACAGGGTCCCGAGCCCGCCCGTCGGGATGAGGTTGTCGAGCCCGTCGTCGCCGCAGCCGCCGGTCGCCCCGCCGCAGCCGCCGGCCCAGCCCCGGCCACCGGAGGCCACCGCGATCGGCTGATCCGAGGTCACCAGCGCGCCGGTCAGGTCGTAACCGCAGCCGTTCGCGAGGGTCCTCATGACGTAGGTCTGCTGGGGCGCCAGCGTCACCACCTGCGCCCCGGTGGCTCCGCCGTCACCCCAGGTGAGCCCCGCGGGCGGCGTCACGGTGATCGTCGCGCCGAGCGGGGCGTAGAGGCTGACGACGTCGTGGCCGGAGCCGGCGCTGTTGGGGAGGTCGAGGGTGTAGCCGCCGAGGCGGAACCGGGTCCCCAGGGCCGTGTTGTGGTCCTTGATGGTCGCCGAGCTGTTCCAGGGGCCGCCGACCTCGCGGTGGACCACGGTCAGCCCCGGGTCGTCGGCGACGACGAAGACGCCGCGCTGCTCCTTGGTGGCGTAGGCGCTCGCCACGCCGCCGCCGCTCGAGGCGAGGGCGACGACGACCGGCGTCCCCGCGGTCGCGGTGAAGCTCTGCGCCGGCTGACCGGCGATCGTGTAGGTCCCGCTGACGCTCCCGGACGCCGCGGCCAGCACCAGGTCCCAGCTCACGGGGCTCGTCGGGGGCGGCATGTGCGGCGGCACGTAGAAGCAGGTCTTGCCCCCCGGACAGTTCTGCGCCATCGCCGCGGGGGCGACGAAGGTGGTCAGGGCGGCTATCGCGACCGCGAAGGCGACGAGGTCATAGCGAGAAACGCGCATTGTGGGAGACCCCTGCGAGCGAGCGTGCCACGCAATATCCCACGCGCTCGCGTGCCGAGTCCACAACACGATGACCGCGTCGCGCGGACGCCGGGGCGGGCTCGCCCCGGCGTCGTCCGCGATCAGGCCGCGGCGGCGCTCCGCCGGGTGCGGAAGTCCGGCTTGTGGCGCGCGTGGCCGAGGAGGCGCTTGAGCCCCTTGATGGGGTGGCGGATCGCGCCGACCAGCTCCGCCGTGTCCGCCGCGGTCGAGGCCCAGCGGTGCGGGGCCTTGAAGGTCGCGCGGTTGACGAAGGGCAGGCGCTTGGCCCAGCGCTTCACCTCGTCCTCGCTCATGTCGTAGGCCTCGAGGACCTGGTCGAGCTCGCGCCGGGCCGCCTGGCGCGCCTTGAAGAGCATCATCTGCACGCGGCTGTAGACGTTGACCGCGCCGTCGCCGGTGGTCTCGATCGGCAGGAAGATGCCCTCGGGGTAGAGCTCGGTGATCGCGCTCTGGACCCCGTCGGACACGCCGGAGCTGGGCATGCACCCGAAGGGCTTGATCGAGATGGTCATGTTGACCTTGGCTCGGGCGATGTTCGAGATGAGCTTTCCGACCTCGAGGAACGCCTCGCCGCCGCGGACGTCGTGGTTGTAGAAGTCCATCGAGATGTCGGCGAGCTCCTGGATGTCCGGCAGCCGGTAGCCGTGGAGACCGAGCGTATTGCCGAGGCCGTGGAAGAGCCCGCGGAGCGCCAGGTCCGCGCCGCGCAGCATCAGCCGCTTCTTCCACGGGTCCTTGCCGGCGAGGCCCTTGCGCGCCTCGTCGTCGTTTCGGAGCGTCTCCCGGTGGGTCGTGTCGCGGTGCGCCTCCCAGACCATGTACTTGATCCACTGGGTGACGGTCTGGACGTCGACCTCGGCGCCCTCCTGCTCCAGGAAGCGCTGCATCTCGTAGCTGCCGTCGCCCTCGGTGGTCATGGCCCAGAACTCGCCGAGGAGGCTGACCTTCGGCTTCACGGCCAGGCGGTCGACCTCGACCTTCGCCATCACGCGGCGCGCCCGGAGCAGCGCCACGAGCAGGTTCGTCCGCTGGTGGAGCGCGTCGTAGACGAGCCCCTTGGCGGTCTCGAGGGCCCGGTCGGTCGCGCCTTCAGTGACCTCGTAGGGGCGCAGGCGGTAGCCGATGACGTTGAGGACGTCGCCGATGAAGAGCGCCTTGGCGATGGCCCAGAAGAACTTCGGGTCGAAGACCAGGCCCTTGGGCTCGGCGTCCTCGTCCCCGGTGGCCTGCTTGATGCCGCCGTTCATCTGGAAGAGCATCACCCGGAAGCCCTCGAAGCCCGCGTCGCGCAAGGCCTTTCGGTACTCGGTCACGTACATCCCGAAGCGGCACGGGCCGCACGAGCCCGAGGTCAGGAAGACGTAGCGCTCGATGATGTCCTCGGTCGCCATGCCGTGGCGGTCGCGGAGCTCGACGAGGTGCTTGACGAGGTTTCCGACCGTGAACCACGTCGGGTTGCACTGGCCGCGGCTACCGAACTCCTTGCCGTAGCGGAGCGCCTTCTCGTCGGGGCAGGGGAGGCTGTCGACCTTGTAGCCGAGCCCCTTGAGCGCGCCGGCGACGAGGTGGTCCTGGGCCAGGGTCAGCCCGCTGACCAGGATCGTCGTGTGCTCTTTGCTGGCCGTCGTCGGGTCGTCGAAGATCGGCTCGACGTAGTGGGCGACGCGGTCGTCGGCGGGCAGGCCGAGTCGGGCGCGCTCCTCGGCCTCGAAGGCCGCGAGCGCCGCGTCGACGTCGAAGTCGGCGACGGACTTCTCGCCGCCGAGGGCGGAGAGCGGGACGAAGCTGCCGTTCTCGAAGGGCTGGGTGGACATGGCGTGCTCCTGGCTGGACGGAGGTGTGCGGGGCAGGGCGGGGATCAGGCAGAAGGCTGGGCGTCACCGAAGCCGGAGTCGGTCCGAACGCCGCGGTTCGCGATGGCGAGCTTGCCGAGCGAGATCATCGCGCCGGACGGCTTGGGCTGCGGCATCAGCGCCTTGTACCTGGCCTCGTAGTCGCCCATCCGGCGGCGGGCGGCGGCGAGCTGGGCCGACAGCTCGGGGCTCAGGCGGCCGGTGCGGGCGCGGATCTGCTCCTGCTTCAGCTCGAGCAGCATCACGCGCTTCTCCTCGACGCGGAAGCCCAGCTCGGCCTTGGCCCGCGCGGTGTCCTCGAGGCGCTCCTCGTGGAGGCGGAGGCTGTGGGCGTAGGTCTTGACGCGGATCTTGATCGACCCCGTGGGCTTGTTGGCGTCGATGTCGTGGAGCGCCGAGTACGGCGTCCCGGCCGCGTTGATGACGTTGTCGATGATGCCGTAGGTCGGCGCGTCGTGGCCGCACTTGAAGCTCGAGAGGTCGAGCACCGCGACGTTCGGGTGGCGCGCGGCGAAGCGGGCCGCCCAGACCTTCAGCGCCGAGTTCGTCGAGTAGTTCTCGGGCCACAGATCGTTGACGTCGAGGGGGTCGGCGATGGTCCCGTCGGCGAGCCCGTCCGCGTAGAAGCGGTGGAGCCAGGCCGGGTCCTTGGGGATCGACCGGACCGTCAGGATCGGGTAGCCGAGGACCTGGAACTCGTCCATGATCAGGTGGTTGAGCCCCGGGTCGAGGTGGTAGGGGCGGCCGATCATCAGGAGCGCGATGGAGTTGTCGGCCTCGGCCCGCTCGAGGAGCTCCTTGCCCTGCGCCTCCATCCGGCGGTCGAGCTCGCGCAGGGCCTCGAAGGCCTGGTCGACGGCGAAGTCGCTCTCGTCCTCGGTGATCTCGAGGCGCTCGCCGAAGGTCTGAAAGAGCTGGCGCTTCAGCAGGTTCGGCTCGTTCAGCGTGACCGCGGGGCACAGGTACTCGATGCCGCGGTCGGCGAAGAAGTCGATCTCCTTGGTGAAGGCCGCCTTCATGACCTCCGGGGTGCCGCTGACGATGGGGCAGGCGGCGACGTCCTTCACCCCGGTCATCGGCCCGGGCAGGTGCGTGATGCACGGGAAGAAGATGTAGTCGAGCGGGCGCTTCTCGTGCTTGTGGAAGAGCAGCTCGTGGATGTGCGCCTGGGCGACCTTCGACGGGTAGCACGGGTCGATGGAGCCGTAGCGGCCGCCCTCGTTCCAGAGCTCCTCCGAGGTGTCCTCGCTGAAGACGATGTTGCGCATGTTGACGCCGAGCGCCTCGAGATAGGTCCGCCAGAAGGGGGCCGTGCTCCAGATGTTGAGCGCCTTCGGGATCCCGATCCGGACCTGGTTCCGCCGCCCGGTCGCCAGCGGGGAGCTGCGCCGGAAGCCGCGCTTGACCTGCTTCTTCTTCACCCGGCCGAGCCAGTCGCGGCTGACCTCGACATCGTCGATGGGCGTCCCGGCGGCGGGGAGGGGGGCCGCGTCGAAGAAGTGCTTGAAGAGCAGCTTCGCCTCGACATCGATGAGGTTCGGGTAGTCCTTCTTGAGGCGCGAGCGCTCCTTGTTGAGGAGCCGCAGCGCGTCGACGCTCTCGACCGTCCCCTTCTCGCACGAGAACCCCGAGATGTAGCGGCTGGTGCGGCCCTCCGGCGTCCGGGTGTCGATGAACGTGCGGCTGCACTCGTTCGGGCAGAAGTGGCAGGTCGTCGACTCGTCGGTGCGCGAGGTGTACTCGAGGGCGATGGCGGCCTCGAGGCCGATGAAGCTCGAGCGCCCGCGGCGCTGGACGACGCGCAGGGTCTCCATCGCCGCGCCGATGGCGCCGGCCTCGCCGGTGTGCGGGTGGAGGTAGACCTCGCCGCCCGGGACGCGCTCCTTGATGTAGTCGACCTGGGCCTTGAGCGCCGCCATGTTGCGCTGGGTGCCGCCCTGCAGGACGAACTTGGTGCCGAGGGACGCCATGCGCGGGATCTGGACGACGTACTGCCAGACGTTCTTGGGCAGGACGAGGGCGAGCCCGGCGAGGAGCTCCTCTTTGGCGTAGCCCTCTTTCTGGAAGTTGACCCGGTCGGAGTCGAGGAAGACCGCGCAGCCGTACGAGAAGTTCGGCGAGAGCGAGGCCCCGAAGGCCGTGTCCGCGTACTCGGTGACGGGGACGCCGAACTGGTCGGCCATCGCCTGGAGCAACATGCCGTTACCGGCCGAGCACTGGTTGGACAGCCGGAAGTTCCGGATGTCGCCGTTCTGCATGAAGAGGACCTTGATGTCCTGGCCGCCGACGTCGCAGATGACGTCGACGTCGTCGCCGAAGAAGTGCACGGCGCTCATCATGTGGGCGACGGTCTCGACGATGTTCACGTCGGCGTCGAGGGACTCCTCGAGGACGTCGGCGGCGTAGCCCGTGGCGCCGAAGCCGGTCACCTCGAGGGTCGCGCCCTGGGCCTCGACGCGGTCTTTGAGCGCGCCGAGCATGTCCTTCATGTCCTGGATGGGGTTGCCCTTGGAGAGGGTGTACTCCTTGAGCAGGATCTCGCCGTCCATGTCGACGAGGACGCACTTGGACGAGGTCGAGCCGCCGTCGAGGCCGATGACCCCTCGCACGTGCTCGCCGGGCGAGAACGTCGCCTCGGAGAAGGGCGGCGGGGTGTAGATCTCCCGAAACTCGTCGAGCTCGCTCTTGTCTTTGATCAGCGGCGGGCCGGCGTTCTCGCCGAGGCGCGCCTTGCGGCCGAAGTCGATGAAGCGGCGGAGCTCGTCGAGGCCGCTGTAGGCGCCGACGTCGGCCGGCTCATGGAGGCCGAAGAGGACCGCGCCGAGGGCGGCGTAGTACTGGGCGTTGTCGGGGACGAAGACCAGCTCTTCGATGGGGCGGCTGCGGTCGTACTCGTAGCGGCGGGATTCCCAGGTCTCCGGGATGCGGAGGCGCCAGCACTCCTGCAGGAAGGGCAGGTAGGTGTTCGGCCCGCCGAGCAAGAGCACGCGGTCCCGGAGCGTGTTGCCGCGGGTCAGGACCGAGAGGTTCTGCATGACGATGGCGTCGGCCAGCGAGCACATGATCTCGGGCGACGGGATGCCGGACTTCACCAGGTTGACGATGTCGGTCTCGGCGAAGACGCCGCACTTCGCGGCGACGTGGTGGAGTCGGGACGGATCGAAGCTGATCCCCGCCATCTCGCTCTGGGGCATCCCGACCTTGATCATGCACTTGTCGATCGTCGCGCCGGTGCCCGAGGCGCACTTGTCGTTCATCGAGGTGATGGCCTGCTTGTCGCCGGTCTCCTCGTTGACCTTGAAGATGATGATCTTGGCGTCCTGCCCGCCCAGCTCGACGACGCTGCCGACGTCCGGGTGGAGCGCCTCGACGGCCATCGTGACGGCGTTGACCTCCTGCACGAAGCGGGCGCCGATCTGGGGCGCGATGGGCCCGGCGCCGGAGCCGGTCATGAAGACCCGCCACGTCTCGCGCGGGACCGCGGCGAAGTCGGCCTCGATGCGCTGGAGGAACTCCATCACGCACTCGGGCTGGCGCGTGTTGTGGCGCTGGTAGTCGCTCCACAAAATCTCGCGCGTCTCCGGGTCGACCACCGTCGCCTTGACCGTCGTCGAGCCGACGTCGATGCCGATGACAACAGGCTCTTCGCGGTTCGAGTGCGCTCCCATACGGTGTCTCCCGGGCCGGCAGGATTGGACTAGACTAGCGGTACAGTCTAATCCGTCAAGCGGCTCTCGCCTCCCGGGCAGCGGCTCGTCTGGTTTACGGGTTTCCTGGCATCCTGGGGTCATGAAGGTGACGATCGACATCCCGGATGAGCTGTACCGACGGACCAAGGCGACGGCCTCGCTGCAGGGGCGAGCCGTGAAAGAGCTCGTCGCGGACGCGCTGCGCGAGAAGCTGGACGCGCTCTCTCGCGGCGACTCGCCGACGTGGCGACAGGTCTTCGGGGCCGCGAGCCGCGAGGCGACGGACGAGGTGGACGCCGTGGTCGCGAGCGAGCTCGAGGCGGTGGATCCCGAGAGCTGGAAGTGATCCTGGATGCGAACGCCGTGTCGGCGCTCCTCGCGGGTGACGACGCGCTCGCTTCGGTGCTCGGGGGCGCGCCTCGGCACCAGCTCCCGGTGATCGTCATCGGAGAGTACCGTTTCGGGCTCATGCGCTCCCGCTATCGCACGACGCTGCAGCCGCTCCTCGCCACGCTCGCGTCGGTGTCCGAGGTCCTCCATGTCGACGCCCGGACGGCGTCCGTGTACGCCGAAGTCCGCGAGCAGCTTCGCGCGGCGGGGACGCCGATCCCCGAGAACGACGTCTGGATCGCCGCGCTCGCACGGCAGCACGAGCTGTCGATAGTCAGCCGGGATCGTCACTTCGACCGGGTGAATGGCGTCGTTCGCGTCGACTGGTGAGCCCGCTCTCGGCGCATCGACGGCGGTCGAGATCGCAGGAGTCGCGGCGATGTCCGCCACGACTGCTGCTGGAGCCTCGGTGGTCGTGTCGCCCAGGAGGCCCGATGATGCGCGCCCTGTTGACGACGTCCCCGCTCGGCAGCGCGGATGAAGCGATCGATCGGTCGTTGGGGTGCGATTGGTTCGGGCCCCGGCTTGTGGCATCGTCCGGGTCCCCGAGCTCGGGTCCCGGAGTCCCCCTTGCGCACGTCGCCTCCGCTCCTCGCCCTCCTTCTCCTCGGCGCGAGCACGCGCGTCGCCTGCTCCGACGGGACCTCGCCCTCGGCGGACGCCGTCGACGTGGACATCACCGAGGTCGCCGACACCGTCGAGGATAGCGACCCCGCGGACAGCACGCCCCTCGGCGACGCGACGGAGGACGTCGCCGACGACACGGTCCGCGCCGACACCGCCGTCGCGGACGACACCCTCCCGGGCGACACGGTCGTCGCGACGGATACCCACGCTGTCGACACCGTTACGGTAGACAGCGTGAGCCCGGCCGACACGGCGACCGCCCCGGCGATCACCAGCTTCACGTTCCACGGGACCTTCGCGGCGGTCGACGACGAGGCGGACCTCAGCGACGCCGCGTTCTCGCCGAGGTTCCTCTGCTACCCCTCCGGCGCTGCCTACTCGGTGCGCCTGAACGCCACCACCGCCAGCGACGGAGCGGAGCTCCTGAGCGGGACGTGTACCGGGCTCTACACGACGTTGCCGCCGCTGACCTCGACCGCGGGTCTCGCCGCCGACAACGCCATCTCGGCCTGGGACCTCGGCGACGGGCGCCAGGTGGCGGGCTTCGACTTCGCCTATCAGCCCTACGCCGTGGTGCTCCACGACCTCGGGGACCTCTTCACCCTCAACCCGCGCCTGTCGTCGAGCTACCTCACCTGGACCCAGGGGAGCGGCGCGACCGTCGACCTGGTGAGCTACCGCCTCGCCGACGGCATGACGACCAACCTCACCCAAGGGCAGTGGGGCGTGTGTCCGCACCGCTACGACCTCGGTGATGGCTGGCTCCTCTTCGGCGTGAACGCGGTCTGCACGACCTACCTGGACTACTACCGGCTCGACCTCACGAGCGGCGTCGTGACGCAGTTCATCGCCAAGGACTCCGTGAGCTTCGGCGGCAACGAGCGCCTTCACGCCCACGGCGCGTACGCCTGGGCCGGCCGGTACGAGGCCGACGGGAGCTACGGCGTCTACCGGATCTCCACCCAGGCCCTGGGCTCGGCGACCCTGCTCGGCACCGCCGGGACCGCGTACTACAACGGCCTGACCGGGGTCGATGACGCGCACCTGGTGGTCGTGGACGAGCCGTTGGGCGAAGACGACCGCGAGGTCTACTTGATGCCGTCGAGCGGCGGCGCCGGGCAGTGGCTCACCGCCGACGGCGTCGATCAGCGCGGGGCGCGCGTCTCGGGGGACTACGTCGTCTGGAGCCAAGACGACGGCGACGCCTGGTCGGTCTGGCTCTACCGCATCTCGACCGGCGCGCGGACGGAGCTCAGCGCCGAGCATCCCGCCCGGCACACCCCCGCGCTCGAGATCGCCGGAGACCACGTCGTCTTCGAGGCCGACACCCCGGGCGACGCGCTGGCCTACGTCTATACGATCAGCAGCGGCGGGTGGCGGACCCTCTACAGCGTCCCCGGCCACACGGTCCTCCTGCCGTCCGAGCGCTTCCTGAGCGACGGTCAGCTCGTCCTGAGCCTCGTCATCGACGGCGCCCACGCGCTGGCCCTCGTCGACCTGCCCTGACGCCTCCGGCGCGACGGCCCACCGCGCGACTCGACTGGTTGTGAGCCGCGCGGTCGGTCATTCTCTCCGCATGACTCGCTTCGGTATCCTCGGCTGCGGGCAGATCGCTCGTCGCTTCGTGTCCGACCTCGCGTTCGCAGAGCGCGCGGTCGCGAGCGCCGTCGGCTCCCGGGACCCCGGTCGCGCCCGCGCCTTCGCGGGCGACCTGGGCGTGCCGCGCGCCCACGGCGACTACGCGGCGCTGGTCGACGATCCCGAGGTCGACGTCGTCTACGTCGCGACGCCCCACCCGTTCCACGTCGAGCACGCGCTCCTCGCGCTCCGCGCGGGCAAAGGGGTGCTCTGCGAGAAGCCCCTGGCGCTGAGTCGCGCCGGCGCCGAGCGCATGATCGAGGAGGCGGAACGCCGCGGGCTCTTCTTCATGGAGGCCATGTGGACGCGCTTCATCCCGGCCTGCGTCCACGCCAAGGCGCTGGTCGACGGCGGCGCGCTGGGCGACGTCCGGTGGTTTCAGGCCGACTTCGGCTTCCCCGCGCCCAGCGAGCCCGACGGCCGCCTCCTGAACCTCGCGCTCGGCGGCGGGGCGCTCCTCGACATCGGCGTCTACCCCGTGGCCATGGCGCGCTGGCTCCTGGGCCCCATCGACGCCGTCGCCGCGGTCGGCCGACTCACGGACACGGGCGTCGACGGCGGCGTGGCGATGGCGCTGCGCCACACCTCGGGGGCGCTGTCGTCGCTGTCGTGCTCCTTCGAGACGGGGACCCCGACCGAGGCCGTCGTGAGCGGGCCCGAAGCGGTGTTGAGGCTCCACGCGCCGTTCCATCACCCCCGCGAGCTGGTCTACCGAAAGGGCTATCACGACGACGTGCGCCGCTTCGACTTCGACGGGCACGGTCTGCGCTTCGAGGCCGACGAGGTCGCGCGCTGCGTCGAGGCCGGGCTCACCGAGAGCCCGGCCATGCCCTGGTCCGAGAGCCTCGAGGTGATGGACGCGTTGGACGAGGTCCGCGCCGCGATCGGGCTCCGCTACCCGCCTGTGGGCGGCTGAGGCCGCGTCTTCGACGTCGACACCACCGCGGACGACCCGACGGTGCCCGCTCGACTGGGCGAAGCTCGGACGGCCCGCGGTCCCGACCGCTCGAGCCACCGCGGTCAGCACCGCCACGGGAGGTCTCGCGACAGCCTCGGCGCCGGCGCGCAGCTACTCCAGCAGCGGCGGGCTCACGGTGAGCTCGTAGTCGAGCTCGGTGTCGCTGGCCCAGCCGTCCACGACGATGGTGTAGGTCGTCCCCGCGGTGAGCGTCCGCGTCATCGTGTAGGTGTCGTCGAACATCGCCGTCTCGACGCACGTTTGCGGTGAGCTGACGCATGCGTCGAGGAGGTAGAGCCAGGCGTCGGTGTCACCGTCGGTGATCGTCGCGGTGATCTGATAGGTCGCGGTCAGGTCGGGCGTGAAGCTGTGGACGACGTTGGGGCCGAAGCCCTCGGCGCCCTCGCAGTAGTTGAGGTCGACCGAGTCGGGCATCCCGACGGTCGAGCCGAGGTAGGTGATGGGCAGCTCGTCCGGGTCGAGGACGACCGGGTCGTCGCAGCTGTCGCCGCAGTCCTCGCACGCCTCGGCGCACCCGTCGCAGCTGACGGTGAGCGTGAAGTCGCCCGCGCCCGCCGACTGCACCCCGTCGAGCACGAGGTAGTAGACCTCGCCGGCGGCGAAGTCTCGGGTGAAGCTCGCGGCGCCGTCGGTCACGAGCGTGAGGTCGCTGCACGCCGCGCCACCAGGGTTCGAGCAGCCGGCGTCGAGGTACATCCGGTCGGGCCCGTCTCCCGGGACCTCGAGCGTGAACGTGTAGGTCGAGGCCAGCGCGGGCTCGACGCGATAGACGAGGTCGTTGGCCTTGACCTGGTGGTAGGAGCCGCCGCCGCAGTACTCGCCGTTGACGTCGTTGCCGGCGCCGACGGTCGTGCCGTTGATGAGGATCGGGCCGTCGATGACCGGCGAGTCGTCGACGCAGGCGGGAGCGCGCTCGACCTTGACGCCGAAGACGCCGTCGCCGCTGTCGCTGTCCACGTACAGGAAGTGCTCGGTCCCGGCGTCGAGCCACGCCTCGAAGCGATCACCGCCAGCGACCGTGGCGCTCGCGTCGGCGGCCGCCGTACAGGTGGTGTACCAGCCCAGGCGGTCGATCGCGTCGGTCGCGAGGAGCGTCACGTAGTAGGTCCCGCTGGTCGTCGGCGTGAAGCTGTAGACCGCGTCGCGCGCCGCTCCCGGGCCGCCAGCGTCGTACAGCGCCGCCGTGTCCCCCCACAGCTCCACCGGGAGCTCGTCCTCGTCGAGGGCGATGGCGTCGCTGCAGTTGTTGCCCTTGGCGTCGCAGTCCTCCGGGCAGCTCGAAGAGTCCTCGAACCCCGCGCCGCACGCGCCGTCCCCGCAGATCTCCCCGAGGACGTCGTATACGCTCAGGTGCGCCTCGGCCTGCTCGCCGGCGCGCGTGTCGAAGATGAGGAAGACCGACTCGTCGGCGTCGAGCCAATGAAAGAGCGGGGTCGTGTCGTCGTAGAGGTCGCGGCCGTCGAGACACTGCCCGACGTCCTCGCAGCTCTCGGTCAGGTAGACGAGGCTCGCGGTCTCGCCCGGCTCGAAGCTCCTGCCCACGTCGAAGCCGACCAGGCCGTGCTCGCTCGCGTGGTAGAGGAGCGGCAGGTCGTCGGTGCCCTGGCCGAGCCCGTCGTCGATGCCGGCGCAGCCTCCGGAGCTGTAGTACCCGTCCCCCAGGCCGTACCAGGTGTAGCCGCCGTCGGAGAGCTCGTAGGCCGACGAGCACAGCTCACCGTCTCGCTGGTACCAACGGAGGATGATCAGCGCGTCCGCGTCGAATCCGCTCCCGCTGACGGTCAGAAAATACGCCCCCGGGTCGAGGTAGGCGGTGAAGCTGCCGTAGTCCTGGCCGGGGTCGAAGGTCGTGGTCGCCATCGCGTCGATGCAGCTCGCGCCCGCGTCGTCGCACGCCGAGGACAGCATCACCCCGGCGTGGGAGTCGACGGCGATGCCTTCGATGATCACCTCGAACGCGTAGACGTCGGCCTCGGGCACGGTGAAGGTGAAGACCACGTCGACGTCCCCCTCCGCCGAGCCGACGTCGGCGCAGGTCCACGGCGCCACGCCGTCCGTCCCCGGCGTGACCTCCTCGTACGCGTCGATGGCGAGCGACGTCGGGGCCTCGCAGGCCGAGACCACGACGTCCCCACCTGTCGTGTCGTCCGGGACAGTGTCCTGCTCCGTGTCCGCCACGTCTTCGACCGTGTCCACCACGTCTTCGACCGTGTCCACCACGTCGTCGACCGTGTCATCGACGTCCTCGACCGTGTCATCGACGTCTTCGACCGTGTCATCGACGTCTTCGACCGTGTCTTCGGCGTCCTCGACCGTGTCATCGGCGTCCTCGACCGTGTCATCGACGTCCTCGAGCGCGTCCTCGAGGACGTCGGTCGTCGCGGTGTCCTCGGCGGCCGCGGTGTCCTCGGCGGCCGCGGTGTCTCCGGCAGCTGCGGCGTCTTCGGCCGGCGTCGTGTCCTCGGCCGGCGTCGTGTCGACGGCGTCCTCGAGCGTGTCCCCGGCGGTCCAGGTGTCGCTCGCGGTCGTGTCGGTGGCGTCCGCCGTCACGTCCTCGACGACGTCCGCGACGTCCGATCCCTCGCCCCCGTCGTCCGGGCAACCCGCCAACGCCACGGCGAACGCCATGACACACATCGCTCCGCGTGTGCGACCCATCTCTTCCTCCAGATCCGTGGCCCGCCGCTGGAGCAAGCCGCGTGCCAGAGGCTACCCGGTCGCCCGATCCGGGTCACCACCCACCTCGATGGCCTCCTTTCATGGTGGCGGCGATCTGTCGAATCGCTCGTCCAAGCGCCCCGACCTGCAGTCGGACGGCGCCCCGACGCCGTCGCGCGAAGCGGGCTTGTGCCGCAGAGCCGCGATCCCTAACGTCTGCCATGAACCGATCCAGTCCAACCCAGAGGCCACCATGCGCAGGTTCTACGGGGTCTTCCTCGCCGCCGCCGCTCTGCTCGCCGTGCTCGCCCCGAGCGCCGCGCACGCCCAGTCCTCCGTGCTCGTCGTCGACACGACCGCGGACGACCCGTCGCTGACGGGGTGCGACGCGAGCGCGCCGGCCGACTGCTCGCTCCGCGGGGCGTTGCTCGTGGCCACGGCGGGCGACGCCATCGACTTCGACACCGGCGTCTTCCCCACCGGCAGCGACACCATCATCGCCGTGACCTCCCAGCTCCCCGAGGTCAGCGTCGGCACCCTCGACATCGACGGTCACATCGGCAGCACCCCGACCCCGCGCATCATCGTCACCCCGGCCCCCGGCGCGACGGTCCCGGTCGGGCTCCTCGTGACCTCCAGCGACAACGCCATCGGCGGGATCCGCTTCGACGGCTTCGCCGAGGACGGCATCCGCGTCGACGGCGGCGCCAACAACGAGCTCGGCGTCTTCAGCGGCTGCCGGGTCGTCTGGCTCAACGGCAACGGCCAGTACGGCCTCCGCATCACCGGCGAGGGCGCCGACAACAACCGCGTCCAGGGCGGCCGCATCGGCGTCACCGCGCCCAACGGCGCCGGCGGCGTCCTCATCGAGGGCGGCGCCGACAACAACATGCTCTACGGATCGAACTGCCGGTCGCTCCTCATCGCCGGAAACGGCGGGCCCGGCGTGACGGTTCGGGGCGACGACTCGAGCAATAACCAGATCAAGGCCGCCAGCATGGGCGCGGCCTCGGTCAGCCCGGTCGAGATCGGCAGCGCCTCCCAGCCGAACGACGGCCCCGGCGTCCTCATCGAGGGCGGCACCGGCTTCGTCCTCGAAGACGCCCTCATCTACTACAACCACGGCGCCGGCGTGGCGGCGACCGGCGGCAGCGGCAGCAACCTCTTCAGCACCGAGAGCTTCTTCAAGATCTACGACAACGACGGCCTCGCCATCGACCTCGGGAACGACGGCGTGACCGCCAACGACCCGAGCGACGACGACGACGGCCCCAACGGCCTGCTCAACGCCCCGGAGATCACCAGCGTCGTGGGTGCCGGGGCCGGATCGGTCACCGTCAGCGGCACCGCCTGCCCCAGCTGCACAGTCTACCTCTACGAGGTCCACGAGCCCGCCGACGCCTCCGGCCACGGCGAGCTCCAGCGCTTCCGCGGCAACGTGACCGCCAGCGGGTCGGGCGCCTTCTCGAAGACCATCACCCTGACCCTCGGCGGCCTCGTGACCGCTGGCGCCCGCGCCCCGAACGGCGACTGCTCCGAGCTCTCGGCCAACGCCGCCGGGCCGCGGGTCCTCGTCGTCGACACCACCGCGGACGACCCGAGCATGACCGCCTGCACGGACGGCGCCGTGGACTGCTCGCTCCACGGGGCGCTCAGCGTCGCGAACGCCGGCGACACCATCGACTTCGACGCCAGCGCCTTTCCGACCAACAGCAACACGGTCATCCAGCTGACGACCGCGCTGCCCGCGGTCAGCGTCGGGACGCTGACCATCGACGGCCACGTCGGCAACGGCCCGACCCCCTACGTCACCGTCGAGCCCGCCCCGGGCGCGGACATCCCGGTCGGCCTCCACGTCACCTCGAGCGGCAACGCCGTCGGCGGCATGGCCTTTCGGGGCTTCAGCGAGGACGGGATCCGCGTCGACGACGGCGCGGGCAACGAGATCGGCATCTTCAGCGGCTGCAAGTCCGTCGACCTGAACGGCAACGGCCAGTACGGCCTGCGCATCCGCGGCGAGGGCGCCGACGGCAACGTCGTCTCCGGCGGCAACTTCGGCAACGTCGCGGCGAACGGCGCCGGCGGGGTCCTCATCGAGGGCGGCGCCGACAGCAACACCTTCCACGGCTCCAACTGCACCAGCCTCAAGATCGCCGGCAACGATGGCCCCGGGCTGACCGTCCGCGGCGACAGCGACGGTAACGCCGTCCGCAAGATCTCCCACGGCGCGGCCTCGGTCGGCTTCACCGAGGTCGGCATGAGCTCGAAGCCCAACACCGGCGACGGCGTCCTCGTCGAGGGCGGCAGCGGCTTCGTCCTCGACTACGGGCGGGTCGTCGGCAACGGCGGCGCCGGGGTGCGGATCACCGGCGGCAGCGGCGCCAGGCTGTTCAACTCCCAGAGCTTCTTTCAGATCAGCGGCAACGCTGGCCTCCCCATCGACCACGGCGCGCCCGGCGTCACCGACAACGCGGACGGCGACGGGATCGTCGACTTCCCGGTCATCACCTCCGTCGAGGGCGCCGGCGCCGGCACCGTCGTCGTCACCGGCACGGCGTGCCCGGGCTGTCGCGTCTGGATCTTCGAGGCCGCCTCCCCGGCGAACGCCTCGGGCCACGGGGGGATCGCGAAGTATCGCACCCAGCTGACCGCCAACGGCACCACCGGCGCCTTCTCCACGACCATCTCGCTCACCCTCGGCGCCGAGGTCGTCGCCGGCGCCCAGGACACCGGCACCGGCGACTGCTCCGAGCTCTCGGCCAACGCCGCCGGGCCGCGCGTCCTCGTGGTCGACACCCTCGCCGACGACGCGACGCTGACCGGCTGCCAGGCGGCCACGCCCGACGACTGCTCGCTCCACGGGGCGCTCGCGACGGCCAACTCCGGCGACACGGTCGACTTCGACGGGACGGTCTTCCCGAGCAACGCGAGCCGGACGATCCAGATCTCCCAGCCGCTCCCGGACCTGACCGTCGGCAAGCTGACGATCGATGGGCATGTGGGCAACGGCCCCACCCCCTACGTGGTCGTCACGCCCGCGACCGACGTCGCCATCCCCGTCGGGCTGCACGTGGTCTCCGACGACAACGCCATCGGCGGCGTCGCGTTCAACGGCTTCGCCGAGGACGGCGTGCGGGTCGAGGGGGCGAACAACGCGCTCGGCGTCTTCAGCGGCTGCAAGACCCTCGACCTCAACGGAAACGGCCTCTACGGCCTCCGGATCCGAGGCGAGAACGCCGACGGCAACGTCGTCTCCGGGGGCAACATCGGGACCGCCGCGCCCAACGGCGCCGGCGGCGTCCTCATCGAGGCGGGCGCCGACAACAACACGCTCCACGGCTCCAACTGCACGACCGCCAAGCTCGCCGGTAACGGCGGCCCCGGGCTGACCATTCGAGGCGACGGGAGCGACGGTAACGCCGTGAGGAAGATCTCCTACGGCTCGGCGTCGGTGAACCCGGTCGACCTCGGGTCGAGCGGCAAGCCCAACGCCGGCGCCGGTGTCCGGATCGAGGGCGGTCACGGCTTCGTCCTCGCGAACGCGCGGGTCATCGGCAACGACGGCCCCGGCGTCGAGATCCTCGGCGGCTCCGGTCATCGCTTCGACGGCACCGAGTCCTATTACCGAATCGCCGACAACGGCGGCCTGGCCATCGATCTCGGCGGCGACGGCGTCACCCCGAACGACGGCGACGACAGCGACGAGGGGCCCAACGCGCTCCTGAACACGCCCATCATCCGGTCCATCGCGGGCGCGGGCGGGGTCGGCGTCTTCGACGTCGCCGGGCTCGCGTGCCCCGGCTGCCGGGTCTACATCTGGCGCGCCACCGAGCCCGAGGACGAGACCGAGCACGGCGAGCTCGAGCGCTACCTCACCCAGGTCAGCGCCGACGCGTACGGCGCCTGGAGCACCCAGGTGAACCTCGGCTTCACGCCGACCGAGACCACCGAGATCACGGCCATCGCCCGCGACACGGCGACCAACGACATGTCCGAGGTCGCGCTCAACGCCAACATCCTGGAGTTCCTGAGCATCCCCGACGTGTGCGGCAACGGCGCCCAGGAGCCGAGCGAGGAGTGCGACGACAACAACACCGTCAGCGGCGACGGCTGCTCCGAGGTGTGCACCACCGAGGGCTGCGGCGACGGCGTCGTCCAGCCGCTCCTCGGCGAGACCTGCGACGCCCCGACCTGCCCGGCGCCGAACGACTGCATGATCGCGCTCTGCGAGAGCTGCGGTTGCGCCGCGCCGACGCCGCTGGCGGCCGGCACGAGCTGCGACGACGGCGATCCCGGGACCACCGGCGACGCCTGTAACGGGGCCGGCGCCTGCGTCTTCCGCTGCGGGGACGGCGACCTCGACCCCGGCGAGGAGTGCGACGACGGCAACCTTGGGGGTAGTGGGGGGCTCCCCCAGGACGGCTGCAGCGACGCGTGCGGCGTCGAGAGCGGCTGGGTCTGCGACGACGCCGAGCCCTCGGCGTGCCGGCTCGCGACCGACGTCTCCGTCGCCATCGCCTTCGATCCCGCGGGCGTGCACGCCAACGACGCGACGGTGGCGACCATCACGGTCGGAAACGAGACCGACAACCCGGCCCCCGACGTGGTCGTGACGGTCACGCTGCCCGACGGGCTCGGCTACCTCGGCGACGACTGCGTCGAGGACCTGGGCACCTTGAGCTGCTCCCTCGGGACGCTGTCCGGCGGCGCCTCCGATACCGTCGACCTGCCGCTCGTCGTCGCCCCGAGCCAGCGCGCGGACCTCGACGTGACCGTCGTCGCCGCGATGTCCGAGGAGGACGTCGCCCCCAGCGACAACCTGGCGACGGGGACGATCACCGTTCGGTACTGCGGCGACGGGACCTGGGACCAGGACGACGGCGAGGCCTGCGACGACGGCAACCTCGACGACACCGACGGCTGCGTGACGATCGCCGAGACCGGCCAGTGCGCCGTGGCGACCTGCGGCGACGGCTTCGTCCGCGCCGACGGCGTCGACGACGAGGCCTGTGACGACGGTGACGAAAACTCGGACACGCTTGCGGACGCCTGCCGAATGGACTGCACCGTGGCGCGCTGCGGCGACGGGGTCACCGACTCCGGCGAGGCGTGCGACGACGGCAACGACGAGACGGGGGACAGCTGCCCGAGCGGCCCCGAGGGGACCTGCCAGGACGCGGTCTGCGGCGACGGCTTCGTCTTCGGCAGCGACCACGGCGGCACCGAGGGCTGCGACGACGCGCCGGGCAGCGGCAACTTCGACGCCTGCCCCAACGACCCGTCGACGGCGGGCGGCCTGACCACCTGCCAGCCGGCGGTCTGCGGCGACGGCTTCGTCCGGGCGGGCCTCGGTGACGACGGGCTGCCCTACGAGGACTGCGACGGCGAGACCGAGGGCTGCTTCGAGTGCGTCGCCCAGCCCGGATACACCTGCTCGGGCGACACCGAGACGAGCTGCGTGGCCAGCTGCGGGACGCTCTTCGACTTCGCGGGTGGCGCCTTCGGCTGGGCCGAGGCGGCCGACGGCGATGTCCCCTTCGCCTTCGACGACAACGCCAGCGCCTATGTCGTCGACAGCTCCGCCCCGCCGGCGGGAGAGGTCGCGCACGCCGCGATCTACCGTCGCGTCGCCGTGCCCGCCTCGGCCGACGCGGGCGCGCCGATGGTCGAGGTCGACTACTCGGCGGCGGGCGTGCAGGTCTGCGTCAGCGTGTTCGTGTCCGAGCGCGCCGATCAGATCGGGGACCCGGTGGCCTCGAGCTGCGCGCCCACGACCGGGACCGAGACCCTGTCCGCGGACCTCTCGGCGTGGGCGGGCGCCTCGGTCATCGTCACCATCGCCGTCGACGCCGGGACCAGCGCCGAGGTGGCGGTCACGGCCGTGCGCGTCGTCAGCGACGCCGACGGCGACGGGATCTACGAGCTGGCCTCGAACGACACCTGCGACGGCTGCGTGGACGTCGACGAGGACGGCTTCGGGGACGGCACCAGCGCCGATCCCTCGACCTGCGGCGGCGGAGATGGCCTGGACTGCGACGACGCGGTGGGCGCGACCTACCCGGGCGCGGTCGAGGCGTGCAGCAACGGTATCGACGACGACTGCGACGGCGACACGGACGACGACGACGGCGAGAGCTGCGGCGGCGAGACCTGCGCGCTGGCGGCCACGCTGTCGTGCGGCGACGTCGTGACGGTCGACCCGGTCAGCGCCGACGTCGAGGCCTGCGGTGGGGGCGCTGGGATGTCGGACGCCGTCTTCGCGCTGGCGGCGGGGATCAGCGGCCCCGTCGAGGTGCGGGCCGAGGCCCTCGGAGAGCGGGTCTTCGCGCTCCAGACCTATCAGGGGACCTGCGGCGGGAGCTGTGACGGCGCGGCCGCCGGGACGTGCAGCGGGACCGAGACGCTGAGCTTCGACGTCGCGGTGGGGCAGAGCTGGTTCGTCGCCGCCAAGGAGGACGCGGCCTGCGGGAGCGGGGGCGGCGCGGCGCGGGTCTCGCTGGCCTGCGTCGAGCAGTGCGGCGGCGGGGTCGACGAGGACCTCGACGAGCGGACGGACTGCGCCGACGACGACTGCGTCGCGGACGCGGCCTGCGCCGACGAGGACCTCGACGACGACGGCTTCGACAACGGTGACGAGCTCGGCTGCGGGACCGATCCGAACGACGAGGACGATTACCCGACCGGGGCTGGCGCCGCGCTCGGCGACGACGGCGCGCCGCTCTGCGCCCACGACGCCGATGAAGACGGCTTCTACGACGCCTGGGAGGTCCTGTGCGGAAGCGATGAGGACGACTCGGACGAGACGCCCGTCGACGACGCGCACGACCGCGACCAGGACGGCACTTGCGACGCCCTCGACGGCGACGACGACGACGACACGTACGACGACGCGCTGGAGACCCTGTGCGGCGCCGACCCGCTCGACGCCGCGTCGACGCCGCTGGACGCCGACCACAACCACGACGAGGACGAGACCTGCGACGCCCTCGACACCGACGACGACGACGACGGGTTCCCCGACGTCGAGGAGGACGCGTGCGGCACGTCGCCGATCGACGCCGCCGAGACGCCGCTGGACGCGCTCCACAACCACGACAGCGACGACGTGTGCGACGCCCTCGACGAGGACGACGACGACGACGGCTTCCTCGACGCCGACGAGGACGCGTGCGGCTCGTCGCCGATCGACGCGGCCGAGACCCCGCTCGACGCGGCCCACGACTTCGACGGCGACGACGTCTGCGACCTCCTCGACGACGATGATGACGACGACGGCGTGAGCGACGTGAACGAGCTCGCGATCGAGAGCGACCCGCTGGACCCGGACACCGATGACGACGGCCTCGACGACGGGGTCGAGAACGCCAACCACGACGACGTCATCGACGACGACGAGACCTCGCCGCTGGTGAAGGACACCGACGACGACGGGCTCGAGGACGGCGTCGAGCACGACAGCTGCTACCCGACGACGGCCGAGCCCGACGGCGACTGCGAGCCGACCCTCGGGTGGGTGGCGGACACCGACGACGACGGCGTGCTCGACGGCTTCGAGGACGCCGATCACGACGGCGTGCTCGACCCGGGCGAGACGAACCCGGTGGTCGCCGACAGCGACGGGGACGGCTTCGAGGACGGCGAGGAGGTCGAGTGCCTGTCCGACCCGCTCGATCCGACGTCGTTCCCGCGGGACCTGAACGAAAACCAGATCTGCGACGGCATGGAGTTGGACAGCGACGGCGACCGGGTCCCCGACTTCGTCGAGACGTTCTGCGGGACGGACCCGGAGGACGCGAGCTCGACGCCGGCGGCGGCGGAGCTCCTGGACACCGACGACGACGGTCTCATCGACTGTGGCGACGACGATGACGACGGCGACGGGATCCCCGACGCGGACGAGCTCCTGTGCGAGACGGACCCGAAGGACGCCGCGAGCCTCCCGGTCGGGGACGACGCGGGCGACCCGGACGGCGACGAGCAGGTCAACTGCGCCGACGCCGACGACGACGGCGACGGGCTCGACGACGTGGACGAGGTGGAGACGGACCCGCGGGACGCCGACAGCGACGACGACGGGCTCTCCGACGGTGACGAGCTGAGCGTCTACGAGACGGACCCGACCCTCGCCGACACCGACGAGGACGGGCTCCTCGACGGGTTGGAGGTCGGCGTGACCGAGCCGCTGCCGGACACGGACGAGGCGGTCTTCGTGGCCGACGCCGATCCGAGCACCGTGACCGATCCGAGGTTGGCCGACACCGACACCGACTGCTTCCTCGACGGCGAGGAGGACGCGGACGGCAATGGCCGCGTGGACGACGGAGAGTTCGACCCCAACGACGGTGACGACCACGACGGCGACACCGATGAGGACGGCCTGGCCGACTACGCCGAACACTGCACCTACGGCACCGACTGGCAGGTCGCGGACAGCGATGGCGGCGGCGTCTCCGACGGCGACGAGGTGGACGCCGGGACCGATCCGAACGACGCGAGCGATGACGCCCCGGTCACCCCGCAGGGCTACCAGCTCAGCGGCGGCGGCGGCTGCACCGGCGGCGGCGCCGGCGGCCTCTTGCTCCTCCTCCTGGGTCTTCCGCTGGTCGTCCTGCTGCGGCGTCGCCGGGGCGGCGCGACTCACCTGTAGCGGTCCGTCCACCCGCGGTCGCCCCGGGCCCCCGGGGCGGCCAGACCGCCGCGGTCTGCTCGCGCCATGAAGGTCCTCGGCCCGCTTCGGTGGCGTCTTCCAGCGGCATCAGCGGACGCGCGCGCCCGCGCAGCGAGGGCGCGCACCGCGGCGAGGAGGGCCGCCTCGTCGACCTCGGTGAAGCGCTCGTGAGGTCGAGGGCCGGGGAAGTCCCGCGCCAGGCGGTCGACAGCGCGTAGGCCAGCGGGCGACGTGGCCCCTCGCTCCACCCACCAGTCGACACGTGAGTGTGAGTCAACTGTTGGCGCGGTGTGAGTACGACGAGAAGGCCGTTCCGCTATAGCCAGGTGAGGCTCGTGACCGCCCATCCCGCGGTCGGGATGTGTCTCCCGAAGAGCCGCGAAGGTCGACCCGGTCACTCAGCCGAGGAGTTCCCATGCCCATGCTCCGCGACATCACCTGGCTCCTCCTGGCTGCAGCGTCAACCCAGCTCCTCGCCTGTGCGGACGGCGGTGGCGCGAGCTGCGTCAATGGTCGCCAGGATCCCACCGAGGACGGCGTGGACTGTGGTGGCGTCTGCGGACTCTGTCCCGGCGCGAGCTGCACGGTGTCGAGCGACTGCGCCAGCCTCCACTGCGCCGAAGGGGGGTGCGCTCTGTCGACCTGCACGGACGGTATCCAGAACGGCTACGAGCTCGGGGTGGATTGCGGCGGGCCCTGCCGTGTCTGCGCGACCGTCGCTGACGCCACCTGCAGCGACGGCGCGCAGAACGGCGACGAGACCGGTGTCGACTGCGGCGGGAGCTGCGCCGCGTGTCAGGTCGCGGAGCCGACCTGCAGCGACGGCGTGCAGAACGGCGACGAGACCGGTGTCGACTGCGGCGGGAGCTGCGCCGCGTGTCAGGTCGCGGAGCCGACCTGCAGCGACGGCGCGCAGAACGGCGACGAGACCGGTGTCGACTGCGGCGGGAGCTGTCCCATCTGCGCCCCCGCGCACTGCGGCGACGATCAGCTGAGCGGCGACGAGAGTGACACCGATTGCGGTGGCTCCTGTGCGCCCTGCTCGCTCGACGAGAGCTGTCGCGGCGCCGACGACTGCGCGAGCGGCGTCTGCGACGAGGGGGTCTGTGTCGCCTCCCGGACCTGCGTGGGGGCCTATGATTGCGTCGCCGCCACCTGTGCGGAGTCGAGCAGCGCTGTCGAGTGCGTGAACAGTTGCTTCAGCCGTGTGCCCGCCTCCGAGGGCGTCACCGCTGCCGACGCCGTCGCGTGCATCATCGACACTGGAGGCGCTCTCGACGTCTGCAAGGCGAGGTGTGACGATTAGGGCGTGGCGTCGGGACCGGGACGGGCGCCGTCGGACGCCGCGCCCTCGGCGCGCGCGCGTGGCGTTCACGCGGCGAGCCGGGCGCTGATCCGGCGCCACACCCGGCCCCAAGGTCTCGCCCGCTCGAGCTGCCCCGCGATGGCGAGCAGCCGGTCCTCGCGCCCGAGCGGGGCCATGAAGTGCGCCGCCATCGGGAGGCCGGTCCTGGCGTCGTGCCCGGCCGGCACCGAGATCGCCGGGAGCCCGGTCGCGTTGGCGACTGGCGTAAACGCGACGTACTCGAACAAGCGCCGCGTGATCGCGTCGTTGGAACCCGTGAGATCCAGGGTGCCGAGCGGGCTGGGTGGGCGCGTGAGCACGGTCGTCAGCAGCAGATCGTGGGCGCTGAACCACGTCTCCAGGGCGCGCGCCGCCTCCTGCAGGGCGACAGCCGCGAGCCACAGGTCGCTCGCGGTCGAGCGCTTGTCGATGCGGCTGAGGCGTCGTGTGAAGGGCTCCACCGGCGGCCCCCCGCCGAAGGGCAGCGCGATGGCCACGCGAAACAGCGCCGGTCGTCGCAGCAACCTCTTCACCCACGGCGGGAGGTCCGTCGCGGCCAGGCCGCGCCGCGCCAAGCGCAAGAAGACGCCCGCGCCCGCGCTCCAGAGCACGCGCATCGCCTCGACGAGCTGCTCGGTGTCGATCGGCGCCGCCACCTCTTCCACGTGGTGCCCGAGGTTCTCGAGCAGGTGTGCGGTCGAGGTCACAGCCTCGAGCGCCGCGGGGTGCAGCGGCTCACCGAACAAGCCCACCGGGCAGAAGCCGACCCGAAGCGGGCGCGGGTCCTGACGCGCGACCTCGGTGTAGGGCCGCGGCGGCGCGGGCAGCGACCACCTCCCAGCGCCATGGCCATGCACGGCGTCGAGCACCGCGGCGCTGTCGCGGACGGTGTGTGAGACGCAGTGGTGTGCGACGAAGCCGTCGGGGTCATCGTCCGCCGCGGCGGGGTTGCGGCCCCGGCTCGGCTTGAGGCCCACCAGCCCGCAGGCCGCCGCCGGGATGCGGATCGAGCCGCCCCCGTCGACGGCGTGCGCGACCGGCACCAGGCCCGCGGCTACCGCCGCCGCGGCGCCGCCGCTCGAGCCGCCGGCCGAGCAGGCGAGGTTCCACGGGTTGCGGGTCGGGCCGAAGCGCGTCGGCTCGGTGGTGGGCGACAAACCCATCTCGCTCATGTTCGTGCGCCCGATGAAGACCAGGCCCGCCGCCTCCAGACGCTGCGCGATGGGGTGGGTGCTGGCGCTGGTGTAGCCGTCGAGCAGCTTCGAGCCGTAGTTGATCGGCGTTCCGGTGAGCTCGAGCTGGTCCTTGATGAGGAAGGGCACCCCCCGCAGCGGCCCCGCGGGCAGGCCCGCCGCGATCTGCTGCGTCGCGCGCTCGGTGAAGCGATGCACCACGGCGTTCACCTGGCCATTCTGTTCGTCCACCGCCGCCTCCGCAGCCCGAAGCAGCGCTTCCGCCGTCACCTCACCGTCGCGCACCAGCCCTGCGAGGGCCACCGCGTCCAGCTCTCGGTACTCGTGATGGTTCATGCTCACCTCCGGATTAAAACATGAGGAGCGCTCATATTTTGGTCAAGTGATAACATGAATAATCCTCACTTTCGCCCCGAGCGTGCTAGACTGCGGGCGACGAAGCGAGGGGACGATGGCGCCACTGAGACGACAGCCAAGCCAGCAGCGAAGCCGCGAACGCGTCGAGCGCATCTTGGTCGCGGCGGCCGAGCTGCTCGCCGAGGGGGGGCCCGGCGCGCTGCGCCCTTCGGACGTCGCGTCGCGGGCCGAGGTGCCCATCGGCAGCCTGTATCAATACTTCGGCAACAAGAACGCGATCCTGGAGTCCCTGGTCGAGCGCTACTTCGACCGCATCCGCGACACGCTCACGCGCTACATCGCCGACCAGGACACCCTCGACGGGGTGCTGGACGGCATGGCCACCGCGTCGCGGCAGTGGCTCGCGATGCACCGCGAGGCCTCGATGTGGAGCCAGGTCCTGTACGGGATCCTCGGCGACAAGGCGCTCCAGCAGCTGAACCTCGCCGATAGCCAGCACAACGCCGACCTGCTCGCGGGAGCCCTCCTCGCCGTCGCACCGGGCGCTGATCCCGTCCGCGTGCGCGACGTCGTGCTCGTCACCAACCACCTCTTCCCGGCCGCGCTGCAGCTCGCCCTCACCGAGCCGACCCCCGCTCGGCAAGACGCGGTGTTCGAGGCCTGGTTGGCGATGGCGACGCACGCGGTGCGGTCCGTGGTGCAGGCTGCGACGGGGTGATCGGGTTCGCGAGCGCCTGGCCTCTCGCGGGCTCAGCTTCAGCGGCGCCGATCCTCTTCGTCGCGCGCGACGACCTCGTGGCGCACATCAACGCGGTGCGCGACCGAGACCTTGGAAGACGCCCGGTCTGCCTGCGGTCTCGAGACCGTGGGTGGCGCCAAGGCGCTGCCGGAGACCCGTCTCAGGCTCGTCCGCGCCCGCTTTCACGCGACGTAGCCCACGAGCAGGTGTAGTGTGAACACAGTTCACTTTGCGGGACTGCTCTGTGGAACGACGACGTTGCTCTCTATCGACGACCGGTCCTCGAAGCGCGCATCGTTCGCGGTCGGGGGCGTCAACCGTCTTCAGAACGGAGGTACTCATGAGGCCGACTGCCAACGCTCTCTCCTGGCGCGGGGCTCTGAGCGCCGTGCTCCTCCTCACCGCGATGGCCTGCGGGACACCACCGAAGGGGCCGGCGGCCGCCGGCTCACCGGATCCGGGCGCGGCCGCGACGGCGCCGACCTCGCCGCTCGAGGCGACCCTCACCGCGGCGGGGATAGGGGTTCCCAGAGTGACGAACGGGCGCTTCACCAGGACGGCGTTCTATGTCGGTGAGTGCGCCGGAGGAGGGCGTGGCGGCTGCTACGCGTTCACCTTCAAGCCCAACGGGGTCGTTCACGAGCTGCTGCTCGACGCGACCATGAGTTACACCTACCGGGTCGAGGGAGACGTGGTGACGATCGGCGAGGGCGATCCGGCGAGGACCCTGCGGAGCGCCGATGGCCTCTGGACCTTCGACGCCTACCGCTACAGCCCGAGCTTCGTGTCGGTGGTCGGCTGGGCGAGCGTCGGTCAGACGCTCGTTTGCCGGCCCGACGGTGGGACGCTCTTGGAAGGCGCCAAGCGAGAGGAGGGGACCTGTTCGGTCGACGTCCGCGGCGGGGCGCCCGCCGTCGTCTTCACCACCGAGACGCCGCGTCGTTTCACGTTGTCCGCGGATGCCCAAACGCTGACCGGCGACGCTGGCCCGATGACCCGCCTGGTGACGATCCCGGATGGGCTGAGCGACGCGCCGGATCGCCCGGCAGGTCCGGAGTAGAGCGTCACACCGGACGGGGCCATCCGCATCGAGAACGCCGCGCGCTACGCGCAAGAGGCCGCGAGCCGGCGCCTGGTGCGTGCGCCACGCTCGAGCTCGACGCCGACGGAGCCGGCCGCTGGACCCCGTTCCCCGACGCGCCTCGCGGAGCCACCTCTGCGGCATGAGCCGCGGCAGTTCGCGAGTGACGCGGGCAAGGGCCTCGCCGCTCTCCCGGCGCCTGCGGCTGGGCGATTCGCCCCGGTCTGCGGCGCCGTTTCGCCCGCACCTGGGTGATTCACCCAGGTGTAGCGCCGGCTCCCACGCACTGGGGAGTCCTGCCGCGCCCGCCTCCGACGCCTCGACGCGGGCGGGGCGGCGTACGTGGGTCGTGGTGTATCCGAGCCAGCGGTGTGTTTCTTGCTTTGCCTTCGGCGACGGAGCAGTCCGGGAGGCACCGATGCTGCGATTCGTGTTGGCGTTGCTGATCTTGGCCCTGTCGCCAGCTCCGGTTGGCGCCGAGCCCTGGTTTCAGAAGGTGGGTGCCCCCTCCCAGGTGCAGCTCAAGAACGACGTCCTGGCCAAGCTCTCGGAGCTGATCCACGTCCACGAGGCCAACAAGCGCCTGTTCGCCCCCTGGATCTCGCTCGGCGACATGAAGAAGTTTCGCGCGCGGATCGAGCAGCCCGCGGTGCGCGTCGACGTCGATCCGAAGCTGGGCGCCTCGGCCAGCTACACGGACCGCGACCAGACCATCCACGTCGCGCGGGCGCCCGCGAAGTTCTTCCGCTCGATGACCTTCAACCGGGGCGCCTCCATGCTGCTGTGGCACGAGGCGATCCACGCGATCAGCCACGGCCACCAGACAGGCGCCATCTCGCCGGCGCGGCCTTTCAAGAGCGCGCCGAAGTCTCTCGCCACCTCGGACGGCACGCTGAAGACCGGGGGCGAGCCCCTCGGGCCGATCGAGAGCGTCTCCCCTGCCGGACCGCAGAGAGAGTTGGCCCACGCGAACGAGGCGATCGATCACCTCTACATCAACTGGGCGGAGAGCTGCATGCAGGGCACCGAGGCGCTGGCGCAGCTCGAGGACAAGATGGTCCCGCTGGGGAAGGCGCCCCCGCCCCCCGACGTCGCGGAGTACACGCGGCGCCGGTGGAAGCGGTTCGTGGAGGCGTGCAACAGCACGCACGGCTCGCAGGTACCCGACGCCGGCGAGCGCGAGGAGCTGGAGCGGATGATCGGCTTCCGGGTCGACCCGGCGGAGGTCCTCGGCAACTATCTGAAGGCGGGCTGGCCCGCGGAGTACTTCAGCGCCGGACTCACCGACGCCCAGGCGTGGAGCCTGTTCCCGACGCCCGCGCAGCTGGGGGTCGGCGGGCTGACCGAGACCCGCAGGAAGACGTCGCTCGGCAGCCTGTCGGTGACGTACATCAAGGCGTGGAGCGCGGGCGCCCAGGGCCGCCAGCTGTCCATCCACCTGACCTTCTACGGAAGCCCACTGTTCAGCGGAGCGAGCTTCGGGAGCACCCTCGAGTCGCTCGGCGTCAACGTCACCCACCTCTCGGGCGTTGGTGAACGCGCCTACATCCTGCACCGTGGGCCCCGGGACGCCGACTTCCTGGTCGCCCGCTTCTGGAACGCGACGATCATGATCTCCGACACGGTGGTCCGCGGGAGCCTCGAGGAGGGGAACATCACCACCCATCCTCGGGCCCCGAACCCCAACTTCGCCAAGCTCGTGTTCGACAACCTCGAAGCGCTCGGCGCGCCGCCGGTGGTCCCCGGCCTGATCACCCGCCCCCCGAAGACCGAGTAGCGCCAGCGAGAGCCCACCAGCGAGCTCGGTTCACGCGAGCCGCGCCCCGCCTGAAGCGCCGTGGCCGGACAGACGAGAGACGAGCGTCGAAGGACCGAAGCTCTCGGAGAAGGCGCTGACTCACCCCGGGCACGGCGTGATCCGGGGCCCAACCGGCGGAGGCGAGCTCCCGCAGCTCGATCCTCGGGAGCCGAGACCGGGGCTTCGGGTCGACATCTCGGCGGCGGGGCGACGCGAGCGTCCGGTGACGCGTCGTCGCCGGCGGGCTACTGTCACGCCTCGCCACTTCGAGGGAGGGCCACGATGACGACCCGCACCGCCTCCTGTAGCTGCGGTCAGCTGACCGCGACCACCCGCGGCGAGCCGATCCGCGTCTCGATCTGCCACTGCCGCGCCTGCCAGCGGCGCTCGGGCAACGTCTTCGCCACCCAGGCGCGCTTCCCCCGCGACGCCGTCGAGCTCCACGGCGAGGGGAAGACCTGGTCCCGCCGCGGCGACGAGGGCCTCGAGGTCGTCCAGACGTTCTGCCCCACCTGCGGCGCGACGGTCTGGTACCAGGTCGAGGAGTACGACGCGGATAGCATCGCCATCCCCGTCGGCGCCTTCGCCGACGCGACCTTCCCCGCGCCGACCTTCTCGGTCTACGAGGAGCGGATGCACCCGTGGGTGAAGCTGCCGCCCGACATCGGGCACATGGACTGACCCTCGGACCGCGGCGACAGCGGCGACTCAGGAGCCGACTGGGCGGCTGAGCGGGGCGCGGGCCGTGCAGGATGGCCAGCGACGACCGCGAGCCGACCCTCGGCTGGGTGGCGGACACCGACGACGACGGCGTCCTCGACGGCTTCGAGGACGCCGATCACGACGGCGTCCTCGACCCGGGCGAGACGAACCCCCGTCGCCGACAGCGACGGGGGCGGCTTCGAGGACGGACGGGCTCTCCGACGGCGACGAGGTCGACACCTACGAGACCGACCCGACCCTCGCCAACAGCGACGAGGACGGCCTCCTCGACGGGCTGGACTCGGCGTGACCGAGCCGCTGCCGGACACCGATCTGGCGGTCTTCGTCGCCGACGCGGCCCCGCCACGGCGACGGATCCCAGAGACCCCGACACGGACCAGGACTGCTTCGACGACGGCGCTCACACGGCAGCGGCACGAGGGGGCCCACGCCGTCGTTTTCGGCGACCCGGGCGGAGGTGGCGGCCGTCGCCTCGGGGACCGAGGAGCCGGCGGGGAGGACGAGCTCGAGGTCCACCCATACGCCGTCGCCTTCGACGGCAAGCGCGCCTGGCTCCGCGCGGTCTGACGGCTGAAGGCCGAGCGCCAGCGGTGATCCGAGCGGCGTCGTCTCGTCTGGTACCCTCACGCTCGGATCTACAGGGCCGACGACGCGCGGCGGGCCCGCGGTCGAGGTCGCTGGGCGAGCGAGAGGTAACGTGTCCGACCTGTAGGTCTTCATCACCAACAAGAGCGCGACGTGCGACGTCTGCCGGGCGAGCAAGAGGTAACGTGTCCGAACTGAAGGTCTTCATCACCAACAAGAGCGCGACGTGCGACGTGTGCCGGGACGAGCTGGGGCGCAAGGCCTGGATCACCCTGGAGGAGGGCAAGGCGCTGTGTCTGGCGTGCGCGGACCTCGAGCGGCTGGTCTTTCTGCCCTCCGGCAGCGCGGCGTTGACGCGGAGAACCAAGAAGTACTCGGCCGTGAGCGCGGTCGTGCTGCGGTTCAGCAAGCCGCGCCGTCGGTACGAGAGGCAGGGGATCCTGGTCGAGGAGGCCGCCCTCGACCGGGCGGAGGCCGAGTGCCTGGCCGACGAGGACGCGCGGGCGCGGCGCCGAGAGCGCGCGGCCGAGCGTCGGGCCGAGCTTGACGCCGAGTTCGTGGAGCGTTTCGCGGCGCGGGTGCGGGAGCTCTTTCCTGGGGCGCCGGCGGGCCGCGAATCGGAGATCGCCGAGCATGCCTGCCTCAAGTACAGCGGCCGCGTTGGCCGGACCGCCGCGGCGAAGGACCTGGAGGTGGACGCGGTGCGCCTCGCGGTCATCGCCCACGTGCGGCACGCGGAGACCGACTATGACCGCCGACTCGGCCAAGGCGTCGCCCGAGAGGAGGCCCGCGCCCTGGTCCGGCACGAGATCGACCGCGTCCTCACGCTGTGGGAGACGCCGAGTGACGAGTGACGCGGCGTAGGAGGCCCTCGGCGGCCCCCCGCCGATCTCCTCGGTCTACGAGGAGCGGATGCACCCGTGGGTGATGCTGCCGCCGGCTATCGGCCACATGGACTGACCCTCGGACCGCGGCGACAGCGGCGACTCACGAGCCGACTGGGCGGCTGAGCGAGGCGCGGGCCATGCAGGATGGCCAGCGAATTCGGGTGGGCTGATAGTTAGTCGTTGACCTAACTATTGCCGGGAGGTACGGTGCCCTGGATGCCAGCCGCCGCCACCGCCCTCGACCCGATCTTCAAGGTGCTCGCCGACCCCACGCGCCGCGCCGTCGTCGCGCACCTCTGCCGGGGGCCGGCCTCCGTGAGCGAGCTGGCGCGCCCCTTCGACATGGCGCTGCCCTCGTTCATGCAGCACCTCAAGCAGCTGGAGGCCGCTGGCCTGGCCCGATCGACCAAGCAGGGCCGCGTCCGGACCTACACCTTGCAGCCCACCAGGCTGCGCGCCGCCGAGACCTGGCTGACCGAGCAGCGACGCCTCTGGGAGGCCCGGCTCGACCAGCTCGACGCCTACGTCAACGCCATGAAGCACGACCCCGAGGAGCCCCCACGATGACCGATGCGACCCCCGATCTGGCCTCCGGCCTCCCCTTCGACCCCGAGCGCGACCTCGCCTTCGAGCGCGTCGTCGATGTGCCACCGGCCCTGGTGTGGCGCGCCTGGACCGAGGCCGAGCACCTGACGAAGTGGTTCACCCCGGCGCCCTGGACGACGCCTCACGCCGAGCTCGACGTCCGCCCGGGCGGACGCTTCCACACGGTCATGCGCGGGCCCAATGGCGAAGAGCACGCCTCCACCGGCTGCTACCTGGTCGTCGAGCCGGGGCGCCGCCTCATCTGGACCGACGCCCTCGGCCCCGCCTACCGCCCCAACCCGCAGCCGTTCATGACCGCCCAGCTGACCCTGACCCCCGAAGGCCCGGGCGGCACGCGCTACCACGTCATCGTGGCGCACGCCGACGCGGAGGCTCGGGCCAAGCACGAAGCGATGGGCTTCCTGGAGGGCTGGGGCGCCGCCCTCGACCAGCTCGTCGCGATGGTCGAGGGCTGGTGACGTCATAACGAGCCGGCGGCGCGCCCCGCAGGAGGAGCTGGCCCTGGCTGGCGTTTCCACGCATCCTCGGGGGATGGAACAACCACGGCTCGGCAGGGGCGCTCGGGAGGGTGGCGGCGAAGCATTATCCCGCCTCGCCCGACCGCGAGCCGCTGGCGGAGACCGTGTCGTCGGTCGTCGCCCGGGTGGGCCGCCGTGACCGACGCGAGCTTGCTGAAGGTGTCGGGCCTGAGGGCGATCGACGCGACCGCCGATGGCCTGCTCGTCCTGACCGTCGACGCCGAGGGCGCGCGGGTCTGGGATGGCGAGCGCGGCGCGCTGTTCTGTGACGTCGGTGCCGGAACGCGCTCCCGCGCCGCGATCTGCTGGGGGCGCTTCGACGCCTCCGGAGAGCGCGCGCTGCTCGGCGCGGAGGACGGCAGCGCGGTGGTCGTCGGCGCCGCGGACGGCTCGGTCCTGGCGAAGGTCCCTGCGCCGCGCGGGCGTGTGCCCCTCCCCGAGGTCTCGGCCGTCGTCCGCGACGCCGAGGGGCGGGTGTGGGTGTCGCGCTTCGACGGCGTCGTGAGGCGCTACGCGGCGACCGGCGAGGTCGAGGCCGAGTGGGACCTGCAGCCCACCGCCCGCGTCATCGACATCTACGAGGCCGGTGTCATGGACCTGGTCGAGACGCCGTGGGGCGTCGTCGCCGCGGACATGGACGGCGTCGTGCTGCTGACTCGGGACGCGCCGCGCGCCCGGGTCCCGCTGGACCACGAGCCGGGCCGCCTGGTGACCGCCGGCCCGTGGCTGCTCGCGCCGGGCGAGTCCGTGAGCGCGCTGGTTCGGCTGCCGGACCTCACCGTGGTCTGGCAAGGGGAGGCGGGCCTGGTCGGCGTGCTGTCGCCCGACGGACGCGTCGCCGCGTTCGGGGGCCAGCGGCTCACCCTCGTCGAGACGTCTGCGCCGCACCGCGTGACCACCGTGGACCCCCACGCGACCGCGGTGACGGCGCTCGCCTGGGACGCGCGCGGGCTGCGGACCGGCGGGGCCGACGGGCGGGTGATGCGCGTCGGCCGGGACGGGGCGATAGCAGGGTGCGTGACCCGCCACGCCCGCGCGGTCCGTTGGCTCGGGCCGGGCGGGCTGAGCGCCAGCGTGGACGGCGAGGTGCGGCGCACCACCGGCCGAACCCGGCCGCGGCAGGTGCGGGCTGCGCCGACGTGGGTGCCGGACGCGCGCCTCGCGACGGGGTGGGAGCATGCCTTCGACGCGGGGCTCTACCCGCCGGTGGGCGACGGCGCGTCGCTGCTGATCGCTGGCTCCAGCGGGACCCAGCGCTGGCGCTGGGAGCGGGGCGAGCCGCCACGCCGGGTGGCCGTGGCTCAGGCGACGGGCGCGCTCGCCATCGCGCCCGCGGGTGATCTGGCGTTGGTCTCGTCGCAGAAGCGCCTGGTCGCCCTGAGCGGGCCGGCGTTGACCGCGCGCGTCGTGCACCGCGGCTGGACGATCGCGCCCCGCTTCATCGACGGTCGGCACGCGGTCGTGTCCTTCGGCCGTGATGGCGGCGGGCTCATCGACGCCCTGACCGGCGAGGTGCTGTTGGACGTCGGGCCATCCGGCGCCGGGTTCATCCCGCCCGCCCTGGTCGTGGGCGCCCAGGGCGCGTGGCGTCTGCACCGGCGGGGCGACGACGAGGCGCCGAGCTGGACCCGAGTCGGCCGCGGAGGGGCCCAGACCACGTGGATGGGGACGCTCGATGGCCGGCGGGCGCTGGCGCGGGTCGGCGCCACCGCGACCCTCTGGCGTCTGGACGCAGAGACGCCCGAGGTCATCGCGACCTGGCCGCTCGCGCGGGGTCCGGCGCGTATCGCCTTCGACCCGGTCGGAGGCGGCTTCGCCCTCGCGGGCGAGACCATCGGCGGGCCCTGCCGCGTCTTCGACGCCGATGGCGAGTCGACGGGCGAGGTGACGCTCCCGGCGGGCGAGCGCGTCACCCAGCTCGCGCTGTCCACCGCGGGCAAGCTGGCGGTCGCGACCGCGGCGGGCTCGGTCTTCGTCGCCGATCCCGCGACGGGAGCGCGCGCCCTGGTGCCTCCCGAACCCGAGTCGTTCGCCAGCGTGCGCTGGCTGTCGGACGAGCGCCTCGTCGTGCGGGTACTGGGGACCGATCAGACCGAGCGCGCCTGGCTTCACGACGCCGCCACCGGTGACCTGGTGGCGCCGCTGGTCGGCCCGCCCACCTCCGAGCGGGCCGCGCCGGTCTTTCCGACCGTCGAGGCCCTGGGCGACACCGGGCTCGCGCTGTCGGTCCTGCGCGACGACGGCCGCGTCCGGCTGTGGGACCTCGCGTCCGGGGCGCTGCTGGGCCAGGCGCCGCCGATGACCGGCGTGGCGCGGCGCGTCACCTACGACGCCGCACAGCGTTTGCTGAGCGCCGTCGACTCCGCCGGCGAGGTCTGGCTCTGGCGCGTGGGCGACGACCGTCGCGGGCGGGCCCCGTCCGGCTGAGGGCGCGGCGTAAGCGGCCGGGTCCCCCACCCGCGCCGTGTCCCTCCGGGCGTGGTCTCTCCGACGACGTCACGCCGCGCTGCCCAGACGGACGACCTCGACGTGCACTGGCGCTCGCCGCACTGCGCTCCGGCTGACCTCGCGATGCCTTCTCGTATCCAGGCAGGCGCACGTGAAAGCCCTTGACGGGCTTTCGACCGTTCGGTGTCCTGGGAGGTGCTCGACCAAGGGCGGCGCCACATGCACGACATCGAAGAGCTCAATGACGCCCTCGCGCGCTGCCATGAGGCGCGCGAGGCCGCCATCCCGCACATCCGGGAGTTCCTACGCCGGCGCGTGTGGGTCGTGCTGAGGACCTGGGGGAGCGGTCGCTTCGACGCCACACAGCGCGAGGAGCTCGCGCAGACCGCGCTCGCGAACGTCCTGCAGGCCTTTGACGCGTTCGCTGTCCCGCGGCATGGAGATCGACGCCTGCTCGCCGAGCTTCGCAGCGTCACGCGCAAGGCAGTCGAGGAGTACCTCGGGCGGCAGACGAACATCACTGTCGACGACGGTGACCACCCGGCGTCGCCGGGGTTGGTGGTCCTGCCCGACTTTGACGAACGTGCCGCGCGCGGGGCGATGAACGAGCTCGACCTGGAGGCGCTGGAGCGGCTCGAGACCGGAGAGGCGCTCACGCTGCTCCTCGCCTCGGCGGGCTTGACCGCGACGGAGATCGCGAAGGCGCGGGGTGTCGCCGTCTCGACCATCACGCGCCGCCTGGACCGCGCCAAGCGCGCATACGCTGCGAAGAAGGAGAAGGTCGATGGCTGACGGGCGAGCGCCAGTGACCGATGATGAGCTCGACGAGCTCGACGCCCTGTTCGACGAGGTCGCGCGCCGTGACGCGACGGAGCCGGGCTGGTGGACCGCAGAGACGGACGGTCCGCCCCTGCGACCCAGCCAGGGGGCGTCGTCGTCCGGCGCGTCCACCGCAGAACCCCCGGTCTCGCGGCGCCCTTGGTCCGCGCGTCCGTTGCCCTTCGTCGCGATTCTGGGGGCGCTGCTCGGCGCGGGCGTGGTGTGGCTCGCGATGAAGCCCGTTCCCCCCGAGCTCATCCCACGAGGCGAGCCCAGGACCGACGCACCGGTGACGTTGGCCGCCTTCGCCGATCGCGACGGGCAGCTCATCGACCTCGGCGCCCAGCCCGGCACCACGCTGCGCTCGAGTGACGAGCTCAGTGTTCGCGTGCGTTCTGACGACCCGGAGCTCGGCTGGGCCCTCGTCTGGGTCGAGGATGACGCTGGACACACGGTCGCCCTCGCGCCGCGCGATGACGCTACCGCGATCGGGGTCCCCAATGACGGCGCCTGGGCCGGGCCGACGCGGACGTTCGTCGTCGGCGAGCTCGGGCTCAACGGCTCCGCTCGCGTGGTCGCGGTGTTCGTCCCACTCGAGGCGAAGCGCTCACAGCTCGAGGTCTTCGCCCCCGAGGTCACCGCGTACCGCGCGATCACGGTCCGAATCGGAGCGACCGAACAATGAGCCGCAGTTGCGCGGCCGGGTTTTTCTGACGTTTTTTCCGATTTGATTTCGCGTCGTTGACTCAAGAGTCCGACGTCGACACGCAAACCCCGTGCTCCGAGCGGCCTGTTCCCGGTGAACCCGAGGACAGGAGCTCGCTGTGGACGACGGCGAAGGCGATCGCAGAGAGAAGCGCCCGGCGCTGATGCGCAGAGCTCACGAGGCGGTACTGGCCGCCGAGGAGCTGCTCGCCGCCGAGGCCTGGGGGCTCATCCAGCTGGACGAGATCTGCCGCGCCGCCGGCATCCCTCGTTCGACGGCGCTGCTGCACCTCAAGGCCCGCGAGGAGCAGGAGCGTGAGGCGCTCGCCGAAGAGGCCGAGGCCCGCGACGACGGCGCGCGCCGTTACCACCCCCGCGCGACGCTGGCGCACGAGCTGATCGGGCGTTGGCGGGGGCTTCTGGCTGAGAAACTGGACGAGCCGTCGCTCGAGGTCCCTCAGGACATCGCGGAGCTCGTCTCGCGACTGGAGTCTCTCGCGCAGGAGGCCCAAGGCAGCCTGGTGATGGCCTGGGGGATGGCGACCTGGTCCGGCAAGGACCCACTCGCCCGAGACACCGCGCAGCTGAAGTGGACCCACAAGCTCTCGGGCCTCGCGAGGCGCGACCAGGCGCGAGCGCTCGTCGCGCCGATCCTCGTCGACGTCTTGCTCCGGCGGCTCCAGTTGACGCTACCGCCCCTGGACCCGGCGCGATTCGCGACCCGCTTTCTGTACGGATGGCTGCCCGAGCGCGCCAACCTGGAGTCCTTCGTGCGGCGCACCGCGAGCCACCGCCAACGGGACGCGCTGGACCGCTTGATCCTGGCGGTCGGCCGCTGGGGTGTGCCGACGCCCAACGGCCGGCTCGACCTGACGGCGACCCTCGCCAACTCGAACGTGTCGCGAGGGACGCTGCACAACCACCTCGGGCGGGTCCCGTCGCTCGTGCTGGATCTGGTCAGCGAGCTCCTGACGTCCTTCGAGTCGGCGCTGACCTCCGCGAACTTCGCGCGCCTCGAGTGCCTGGTCGAGGAGGTCACGCGCACCGTCGCCGACTTCGCCGCCGTCTGGCCCATCCTGCTCGTCACCGACCACGCGCCCGCCGCCGCGAAGCGCCTCCACGCTGGCGCAGCGGCGCTCCTGGAGGGCCTCCTCGACGTCTGCCCTCCCGTCGTCCCTCCGGAAGAGCGCGGCCTGTTCCTGCTGATGCTCCTCGGCCCCCTTCTGGTACCTCGGACGCCCCAGGTGCCGGAACACGCGACGCCCTTCGCCTGGACCGCGAGCGTTCTGCTCGGCGCCGTGCGGGCGAGTCGGATGATCTCCGCCTCTGAACACGAAGTCCAAGACGGCCAAGGAGAGTCGCCACGGTCCCGGCTCCCGGATTCCAACGGAGGCGAGGAATGACGGTGTCGTCCGCCGATCGCCTCTCGTGGGCAGCCAGTCCGAGCGAGCGCCATCTCGTATCGAGCCGATATGGAACACAAATCGATCATCGCAGCTCAGACGCTCCAAGGTCCGGAGGCCCTCCGATGTCCGAGACTCGCACCCATACCGCTCGTTCGTCTTGCGGAGGTACCACCTGCGAGAGCTGCGATGACCTCCCGCTGAGCCTCTGCCTCAGCTGTCCTGCCGGGACACCGCGGGAGTGCGGCTGCCTGCCCTGCTACTGAACCTCTTGCGCTGGGTGTGGCGCCGTCCACACCGCCACGACATCCAAGTGGAGACGCTACCGTGCGATTCACCCCAACGCCGAACTACTGCCCATTCGTAGCCGCCCTGTCGATCCTCGCCCTCGGGGCCGGCGGCTGTGGCGCTGGTTCGGGGTCGACGGACGACGACAGCGCCGTCACCTCTGACATCGCGCCATCCGATGGCGATACGGCGGTGGATTCGTCTGGCGATACCGAGGCCTTCATCGGTCCTGTTCAGCTCTCGGGGAGCGTACAGAAGGGGCCGTTCGTCGTGGGCTCGTCGATCACGGTCTCTCCGCTCGATCCGGCGACGTTGCAGCCGACGGGACAGACGTTCGCGACCCAGACGAGCAACGACCGAGGCGAGTTCGAGGTCTCCTTCGAGGCGACCGGCCCGGTCGCGGTCGAAGGTTCGGGTTTCTATTACAACGAAATCACGGGGGAGCTGTCCGCGGCACAGCTCACGCTGCGGGCCTTCTACATCCCGACCGGAGCGGGCACGCAAGACGTGTATCTCAACCTCGTTACGCACCTGACGACCGGGCGCACCAGAACGCTCGTGGCGGGCGGAACGGCGTTCGCCGACGCCATCGCTCAGGCCGAGCACGAGCTCTTCGACGAGCTTGCGCTGACGTACGAGGGATTCGAGCCCACGGTCTCGGGGGTACGGTTGAACGTGCTCGGGGGCGACAACGACGACAACGCCTACCTCTTGTTGATGGGGGCGACGCTCCTTCAGACGGGGAACGCGCGACCCGGGGCGTCGATCGACGCGAAGCTCCAGGAGCTCTCGAACCAGATGGCGAATGACCTCGCGGATGACGGGGAGCTCGCCGACGCGCTGAAGACCGAGATCGCCGCGGGGCTGCTCGCGGTGGACGTCGATCTCGTCGAAACGCGGCTCGCTGCGCGCTTCGCGCAGATCGGGTCGACCGAGCCGGTGCCGAGAATGGCGCGCGTCGCGGACCAGGACGGCGACGGGCTCGCGAACGATGTGGACAACTGCCCGCTCGTCGCCAACGTCGACCAGGCGAACGGTGACGGTGACAGTCTCGGTGACGCCTGCGACGTCTGCCCCGAGACGGCATGCGGGGACGAGTGCACGCCCGGCGTCGACGGGATGCCCGATGCGTGCTTCGCGCGCTGTGAATCCGACGCCGACTGCGCCGACGGCGTCTGCCTCGCCATCCCGTATTGGGCCCAGCCGAGCGTCCCAACCCACTTCCGGATGTGTGGCGTCGCGTGCAACCCGCTCGCGTCCCAGTGTGGCGATAGCGAAACCTGCGCGTGGGCGCCGATCGTCGGGGAGCTGTACCAGTGGAGCTGCATCCCGACGGCCTTCATCGGGGACCGCGTTGCCGGTCAGCCCTGTACCGGCCCCAATCAAGGGCCCGCAGGCGTCTGTGAGACCCAGAACCCCGACGACTGTCCTGTGACGGTGACGGACTGCGCCCCGGGCCTCGCCTGCGGGGTTGGGCCGCATGTCGACTCCGTCTCGGACGACGCCTACCGCGTCTGCCGTCCGGTCTGCGCCCCCGCTTCCCCTGGGACCAGCTGTGGAGACGGAGACGAGAGCTGCGTCGCGACCCCAGACGGCTTCGGTCAGTGTGAGCTCGTGGGTCAGGAGGGCGACGTCTGCTCATCGTTCACGCCCACGTGCGACGAAGGGCTGAGCTGCATCGGGGATGGCGGCTGTCAGATCGGCTTCATGGGCTTCCCCTGCTGCACAACCGCCGGAGGCGCGGGCGAGGTTTGCTTCAACGACCACACCTGCGACGAAGGGCTCGCGTGCACGTACGTCGATGACCCCTCCCTCCGGCCGTGCGACGGCCCGTATTGCTGTGTCGCCGCCGGCGGGCTCGGCCAGCCTTGTTTCGGCGACGAGACCTGCGGCGAGGGACTCGAGTGTGTCGACAATACCTGCGAAACCGCGGGAGCTACGGGCGAGCCATGCCTCAACGGTGCCTGCGATGCGGGTCTTGCTTGCATCGACGACTACTGTGTGGCGGCGGGCGCCCTCGACCAGCCATGCTTCAACAACGGGATGTGCGATTTGGGCCTCCGGTGCATCGAGGACACCTGCGTGAACGCCGGCGCCCTCGACCTCCCCTGCTACTTCGATGGCACCTGCGACTCGGACCTGCGGTGCATCGACGATATGTGCGTCGCCGCAGGCGGCCTCGACCAGCACTGCTACGTTGGCTGGAGCTGCGACTCCGGCCTGAGGTGCATCGAGGATGCCTGCATCGCCGCAGGGGGCGTCGACCAGTGGTGCTACAGCGACGGCACTTGCGACGAGGACCTTGCGTGCATTGACGACACCTGTGTCGTCGCTGGGGGCCTCGACCAGCCCTGCTACGTCGACGGCACGTGCGACCCCGAGCTCTTCTGTGTCAACCAGAGTTGCGTTCTGGTCGGAGCCCTCAACCAGCCATGCTACGGCAACGGAATGTGCGACGCGGGCCTCCGATGCAGCGACGATGTCTGCGTCGATGCCGGAGGTCCCGGCCTGCCCTGCTACTTCGACGGCAGCTGCGACTCGGATTCGCGGTGCATTGACGATATGTGCGTGGCCGCAGGCGGCCTCGACCAGCACTGCTACGTGGGCTGGAGTTGCGACTCCGGTCTGAGGTGCATCGAGGATGCCTGCATCGCCGCAGGTGGCGTCGACCAGCGGTGCTACAGCGACGGCAGTTGCGATGACGGCTTGGCGTGTGTCGACGACACCTGCGTCGTCGCCGGTGGCGTCGATCAGCCGTGCGATGTCGACGACACCTGCGACGAGAACCTCGTGTGCATCGACGATACGTGCGTGGCGGCCGGTGGTGCCGGCCAGCGGTGCTACAGCGACGGCACCTGCGATCAGAACCTCGCGTGCGTGAACGACACCTGCGTCGCGGCCGGCGGACTCGAACAGCCGTGCTACAGCGATGGCAGTTGCGACGAGGACCTCTCGTGCGTCAGTGGCGCGTGCATCATCGCCGGTGGCCTCGACCAGCCGTGTTACGCGACTGGTATGTGCGCCGAGGATCTGACGTGCGTCGACGACACCTGCGTCGTCGCTGGAGGGCTCGGACAGCCGTGCAACGCCTTCGGCGGCTGTGACCCCGGTTTTCTCTGCGTCGACGACGTTTGTGTGGTGGCCACGGGAGGGCTCGACCAGCCGTGCAATACCGACGGCGCGTGCGACCACCCCAGTCTTGCCTGCATCGACGAGGTCTGCGTGATAGCGGGCGGCTACGGCGAACCGTGCTTCGCCGACGGTACCTGCGACCCGATGTGGGCATGCATCGACGGCACCTGCCTATCCGGCTCCGGAGGGCTAGGGCAACCCTGCTATGGAAACGGTACGTGCAACTCCGGCCTGGCCTGCGTCGACGACACTTGTGTCGCCGCGGGCGGCGTGGACCAACCCTGCTACAGCGACGACACCTGTGACGCGAACCTCCCGTGCGTCAACGATATGTGCGTAGCTGCTGGCGACCTCGACCACCCCTGCTATGTCGACGGGACCTGCGACCAAGGTCTCGCCTGCGTCAATGCGGTCTGCCGGGACGCCGGCGCTACCGACGAGCCGTGCTACAGCGACGGCACGTGCGACGAGTACCTCATCTGCGTTGACGACGTCTGCGTCGTGGCGACCGGCGGTCTCGACCAGCCGTGTCCCCCGAGCGGCGTCTGCGACCCCGGGCTCACCTGCGTCGACGACGTCTGTATGGAGGGCGGAGGTCCGGCTCAGCCCTGTCTGGACCACGTCATCTGTGAGCCGGGTCTCACCTGCGTCGATGATGTGTGCGTGGAGGGTGGTGGTCCCGGCCAGCCCTGTATCTCCCACACCTTCTGCGATCCCAACCTCACTTGCAACGACGACACCTGCGTGCTCGCCGGAGGCCTCGACCAACCGTGCTACGGCGACGGCACATGTGAGCTCGACTATGCATGCGTCAACGACACTTGCGTCGCGACCGGCGCCGCCGGCCAACCCTGCTACGGCCATGGTGTCTGCAACCCGGGCGCCCTGAGGTGCGTCGAGAGCATGTGTGTCGTCACCGGCGGTCTTGACCAGCCCTGTCACCTCGACGGGACATGCAACGAGGCGCTCGTCTGCAGCGACTGCTCTGGCGCGATGTGCTGCCGATGAGCTCTCGTCACCACTCGCCCCACGTCGTCTGGTCAGTTGGGCGCCGCTCAGGCGACGTGGCGCCCCGACGGGCGTCCGCTTATCTGGTAGACACCTTGCGGCACAAACTCTATGAAAGAGATAGCTTCCGTTTATCACTGGGGCGATTGGCCGCTTCGAGGAACAACGCGCCGCGCCCCACTCAGAGCCACGGAAATCCTCACATGTCCAGACGCGCGCTCTCATCACCCACCATGCACGCGATGCTCTTCTTCGGGCTCCTGATGTTCCCGGGCACGTCCGCGAGAGCACAGGGTGCCGCGTGCGACTTCGACTTCCCGACGGAGGGCTACGCGGGCGGCTCCTACGCAGGACGCGACTTCCTGTCCCCCTGGGACCATCTCGGCGAGGACAGCGCGCACCCCCACCTCACCCCGGTCCACGCCATCGGAGCGGGCGTCGTCAAGACTGTGCGCCGCGGGAACTCGAACGGCTACGGCTCGGTCGTCGTCATCCAGCACGAGATGCCCGACGGCAGCTTCAATCAGTCTATCTATGGGCACCTCTGCAACCATGAAGGGACCCAGATCCCGGTCAATATCGGCGACAGCGTCGCCCTCGGCGACCTGATCGGCTACGTCGGCAGCGACGACGAGAACGAGGACGGCGCCGAGCACCTCCACCTCGGGATCCGCCACGGCGTCTACGACAACTACTACTGCGGCTACGTCACCCAGTCGTATCCTGGCTGCACCGGTGACAACTACTCCGACCCCACCGACTTCATCGTCGCGAACCGCGGCCACTGCGCGCCGCCGGCGTGGTGGTGCGACTGTATCGACCCGCTCCACACCGAAGAGCTCGTGAGCTCGTGCGATTCCTACGGTGGGACGGACGCCTTCAGCCGGGCCGACTGGGCGAAGGTCATCGGCCAGGCCCTCGAGCTCGAGACCACTAGCGCCTACACCGATTGCCCGCTGGTCTTCGATGACGTCCCGCCGAGCGAGGTTTGGTACGCCAACTACGTCCGCGCCCTCTCCCACCTCGACTATGACGACGAGACCCCGGTCTTCGACCGCGATCAACCGAGCTTCGACCCCACTGGGACGCTGAACCGCTGTGCGGCGGTCAAGGTGGTCGCGGAGGCGTGGAACCTCGAACCGTCACCCACGACGGTCCTGAGCTTCAGCGACAGCGCTGACATCCCCGAGTGGTGCGTCCCGCCGCTGAAGGCCGCTCTGGCGGCTGAGGTCGTGACAGACTCCAGCGGACCCTTCCGGCCTGCAGACACGATGACGGTCGGTGAAGGCGCCTGCCTCGTCGGGAAGGCAATGGGTGTCGACTCGGAGCTCCAGCCTTCCCCATCGGACTTCGCTCCCGAATGCTCAGTCGGCGACCCGCTCGCCTACGAGGCTGTCGCGAGTGGCCGCCTCTGTGTGGTCCTTGACGGCAGATGCTATCCAATCGTCTCGGAGAGTTGGCTACCCTACTTTGCAGCACTCGAGCCTGCCATGGGACAGCCGGCCGCGATATCCGAGGCCGGCTTCGACGGGCTCATAGCCACCGCTCCCTGCACGGTTGGGGCGCTCTTCGACAACGGAGGATGTCTGTTGAGCGACGGATCGACGGAGCCCAGCGGCCGCTTCATCGCGCTCTTCTCCGACGGCGCTCGGCGTATGAACGGCGTCGCGGCGGTCCTTTGCTTCGGGCTTGACAAGCGCGTGATTCTCCCGGGCGTTTCGCTCTTCGATGGACTCCCGGATTACGTCGACTCGGTCGCCTCTCCCTACTACTGCGATCCCTCGGCGCTCCCGGTCGAGACGTCGTGCGGCGAGTGCATGGCGCAGTCCGCCGGCTGCGACGCCGCGACTTGCCTCACCATCACCGGAGCATGTCTGTCGACGTGTTCCGACACCGAGGTCTGTCAGAGTGGGGCATGTGCGCCCAACACAGCACTCACCGCCGCCCAGCTCACGGCCCCTGTCGACGGGGCGACCGTCGACAACGGAGACTTCATGGTGAGTTGGACCGCCGGCTCGTCGGCGAACGGTGCCGCGGTACACATGGCGGTCTACTGCCAAGAAGACGGTGGACCCTGGGTTAAGCGGACGGGGTTCATCGCAGGGACGAGCGACACCATCCACAACGTCCCCCCGGGGGTCACCCTCGTCTGCAAGGTCCGAACCCGCAGCGTGGACGACATCGAACGATGGGTCGACTCGGAGCTGCGAACGTGGACGAGCAGCGCTGGCTGGGCGGTCATGGCGGTCACAGAGGTCGCACTCGACCTCGCGTCGGTCGATTCGCCCTGCGACGACCTGTTGGCCCGAGCGACCATCAAGAACGTCGGCCAGCAGGCCGGCCTCTGGGTCTCCCGTGCCTTCCTCCACCACGCCGGCGGGAGCTGGGAGGACGTCGACGCGATCGAGGCCAACGACGACAACAACGTCGCTCTGGACCCTGGCCAGGAGGTCTCCGACCTCTTCCGCTTCGACGGCCCACCACTCTCGACGGACTCCACCGCATGGGAGGTCACGGTCGTCGTTCGGGACGAGCATGAGGGCATCGGTGCCACTGCTACGAAGACCGTGCCTGCCTACTACGAGGACACGACGGGACCCGAGATCACTCAGCTCCGCGTCCGCGGCTACGGCGACGAGCCCGATATCGAGGTGCTCGTCGGGGCCACTCACGGTGTGGACGTCGCCGCCGCCGACGACTTCCACCTGGCCTCGACCAGCCTCGAGTGGCGCGTGGTTGGAGGAACCTGGGTATCCATCCCCTTCAACCTGCCCGACGATGGCTGCGGGAGCTACGAGGGGGGACCCGTCGCCTGGTCCATCCCCGACGCGCTGGACGCCGGGGTCACCCTCGAAGTGCGCTACACGGTCACCGACGACGTCGGGCACACCGACACCGCGACGACCACGGTGACGACCATCGCGTCGGCCGATCCCACGGTCCTTTTCGTGGCACCGACTGGGGGCGAGACCTACCGCGGAGACTTGCGCGATCTCGGAGGCCCGACTGAGTGTGCGCCGGTCGACCTGACGGTTCTCCAGGGGAGCCCAATCACGTCGGTGTCCCTGGGCTGGGCCCGCGTCGACGGCTCCGCCCACGAGACGCTCCACACAATTACAGCGCTCCCCCCCGACGGTCGTATTGCAGAGTGCCTCCGGACCAGTGAGCCCGGCGACGCGCTGGCGGTGTGGGTGCGAATCCGAGACGACCTCGGCCACGAGTACGAGTTTCTGTCCGCCCAGGTCAACGTCGCGTTCGCGCAGCCCTTCGCGCCGTGGCGTGCGCCCGTCGTGGTCGACACGGGCGTCGGCCCTATTCCGAAGGTCGAGGGCGTGAACTTCTGGTCGACGTCCACCAGCGCGCACGAGCTCCACGTGTCGACGGGCGGCGCAACATTCTACCAGCGAGACTCGGGCTCTTACTCCACCACCCAGAGCTACTCCCCGCGGTTCCACGAGCAGCGTCTGACGCGAGTCGATCTAAACGTGAACCCGGTCGAAATCGGGGCGACCGCTACGGTGATGCCGCTCTGGAATGGTGGCGATGGCGATGGCTGGTACGTGCCCGCGCCCGAAGGCGCGTGGTTCTATGCCTACGAGATGGTCAAGGACTCCTCGTGTCAGTCCGCGAGTTGCGAGTACACCCTCCGGATCCGCCTCGAGTCGAACGGCGTCCCCACGTTGTGGAAGGCCGTTGGGACATTCCCCCAGCAGCCGTACTCGCCACGGCTGCATGTACTGACGTCGCCGTCGGGCGCGCCGCTCGTATGGGTCGAGCTGAGAGACGGCGACGCCCGGGTCGCCGAGATCTTCCGATACGGGGCAGGAGCATGGACGCTCCTTGCCCACCGCAGCTGGCCAGTGCGCGGACTCCATGTAATCGGCACCACCGTGTGGGAGATTCACTCCGAGACCGACGCGACCCACGGCGGCAACATCCTCACCGCACGATCCGTCGACGAGCACACTGGGGCGCTTGGCACCTCCGTCACCCTCGTCGAGGGGGCCACGAACTGGAACCTCCGCCAGGCGGGGATCGATGGCCCGGTCCACCTCCTCGCCAAGAGCGACGTCGCGCCGAGCGGCCTGTGGGTCATCTTCGACGGCGCGGTCGTCCAGAGCGCGACGCTACCGGCCTTCACGACGTTCCAGGGGCGGGCGCTCACGATGGCGAGCTGGAGCGAGCTCGTCGCGGTGGGGCCCACGGCGGCCTACGCGACCTACCTCCTGAACCTCGATGGCGGCGGAACCGAGACCGTCGTCTTGGCGCTCCACCCCGGCGAGACGCCGGACCTGGACCTCGCGGTGGCCGACTTCGGCGCCAGCGCCCTCTACACGGACCGCGACACGATCGTGCTCGGCGACGGTCGTCTCCTCCGGGTCGGGACCTGCGAGTGGGACCTCGATGACCTGCACATCTGCGCCCAGGAGAGCGCAGGGCCCATCGAGGGCTGCTGGGACGCCAACCCCTGCGTGGACGCCGCGTGGGACGCCGACAGCGGCGAGTGCGTCCTGTCGGTGCGGAGCTGCCCCGGTGACGGCGACGCGTGCAACGGCCCCGAGGTGTGCGACCCGACGACGGGCCAGTGCGTCTCCGACGTCGACCAGGCCCCCACCTGCGACGACGGCGATTCCTGCAACGGCGTCGAATCCTGCGACTCCGACACCGGCGACTGTGTCGTCACCGTCCCGGCCCAGGTGGACGACGGCTTCAGCTGCACAGTGGACCTGTGCGACGAGAACGGGCTCATCACGCACACGCCGGTCGACGACGACTGCTACGCGAGCGCCTGCTTCTACGCTGTCTGCGACCCGGGGGCGGCGATGGCGGATTCCGACACGGGCTGCGTCGTTGAGCCGCGCACCATCATCCCGGATACCCTCGCCTGTACCGACGACCTCTGCGATCCCACGACCGGTGGCACCACGCACCCGCCGAAGCCAGGCTTCTGTGTGATAGGCGGCGTTTGCGTCACCGATGGAGCTGGGCATCCGTCGCTGCCGTGCCTCCACTGCGACGCCAGGGCGCCGACGGCGTGGAGCCCGCGGCCCGACGACACCACATGTGACGACGGCCTCTTCTGCACCACGGGTACGCGCTGCGTCGCCGGGAGTTGCGTGGGCGAGCCGCTCGACTGCACCGATCCGGGCAAGGACCCGAAGTGTCACACGAGCGCTTGCGACGAGGCGGCGGACACCTGCACCAGCACGAAGCGTATCGACGGCGCGAGCTGCGCCGACACGAACGCCTGCGACGGCAACGAGACCTGCTACCTCGGGGCGTGTATCGGCAGCGACCCGGTTCCGCTCGATGACGACAACCCCTGCACCGATGACGCCTGCGACCCGCTGCTCGGCGTGACACACACGGCGAACGCGGTGAGCTGCGACGACGGCGACCCGTGCACGGCGTCCGACGTCTGCACCGACCGCGTCTGCCTCGGGCAAGCCGTCGCCGGGTGCTGCGTACAGGCCGCGGACTGCGACGACAGCGACCCGTGTACGGTCGACACCTGCGTGGTGAACAGCTGTGAGCACGCCGCCTCGACGGCGCCGGAGTGCGGCTGCGTCGCCTCCTGTGACGGCAAGCTCTGCGGTTCTGACGGCTGCGGCGGGAGCTGCGGGAGCTGCCCGGACGGAGAGACCTGCTCGGCCTCCTTCGTCTGCGAGCCGAGCACGGCGCCCACCTGCGCGGAGCTCGGGGACGAGGGGATGTGCGACGCCACCATGTCCTACGCGTGCGAGGACGGGAGCGTGGTCGCGCGGGACTGTGCGAAGGGCGGGATGACCTGCGGCTACGACGCCGAGGCGCAGATCAACACCTGCCTCGGCACGGCACCCTGCTCCGCGAGCTGCGAGCACGTCTACTGTGGCACCGACGACTGCGTCGGCCCCTGCGGCGCCTGCGAGAACGGCCTGACCTGCACGGCCGACGGCGACTGCGTCGACGACACCACGGTTGCCGACCCCGACCCCGACGCCACGACCGGCGACACGACGACATCCGACGTCATCCAGTCGGGCCGCTCGGACGGCGGCGGCTGCGGCGCCGGCGGCCCAAGCACCCCAGCCGCCCTCGCCTTTGCAGGGCTCGCTCTTCTGGCACTCAGCCGACGCCGACGCTCCGGAGCGTCGCCCGTCGAGTGGCGAACCACCTCGTCCTGCTGAGACACCGGAGCGATGACGCCGGCCACACCCACGAAGCCAACAGCGTGTCGAACGGCGCGCTGTTAACGAGAACGTCAATAGACGGAGCACGAGCCCGCAATGCTGAAAGCAGACCAGCAAGACGGTTTGGCGTCGCACGCGCGCAAGGCTGCTGATGCGGCCAAGGGGTACACCGCACCGAAGCGAGCGCACCGCGCGAGCTACTCCGAGGGGATCGCAGAGCTGGAGCCGCTGCCCATGGTGGCCAGGAACCCAGGGCTCTTCACAATCCGAGGAAGGTACTTCGAGACCGTCCCGGCAACAGGAGCGAGCCGGCTCGACGTGGCCCTCGCCATCTTGGCAGGCCTGGGAAAAGCCGGAGCGGACTTCGACTCGCTTGATGCGCTGATGACGGAAGCGGGCTTTGAGAACCTCTCCTCCTACGCACACACTGCGCCGCTACCACGGTGGCAGGCGGCGATTCTCGCGCTCCGCGTGCTCAATCCGAACATCGAGGCTCTCAGCCGTGACCGGATTGTTCGTGAGTTTTCGGACGTCCCTGCTGACTATCAATGGGCGCCCCAGATCTACGGCGCCGTCAAGGTCGGCGCGCTGACCGGACTCACCGATGGCAGCTTCAAACCCGACGGTACTATCGCTCCTGAACACGGCTACCCGCGAGTCGACCTCGCCGGGCACAGCCTTGGCGGGGCCCTCGCCCGATGGACCGCAGCCGAGTGGCCCCATATCGTTGGTGAGGTCGTGACGTTCCAAGCACCTGGCATCAGCAAGGAAAAGGCGGATCACTTCCAGAAGTACTCGGACGAGACCCGACATACCCGTGTAACTCATGTTCTCTCGAAGAACGACTTGGTGGGTCACGCCGGGCGAGAGCATCTCAATGGAGATGCCCTCGCCTTCAGCAATCCGGGCACAACTCCTGAGGAGGTCGGCGGGGGTTGGGGGGCGAACGCACTGGGAGGAGTCGTCGGCCACACTCCTGATCGAGAGGATGTTGACTGCCATGGTCTCGCCACTTGGTGCAACCACCTCGCACATGCGCTCCGCGGAACGACACCCCCTCATTTCGACAAGATGAGCGCTCGCGCATGGGATGCGCTTCCGGTGAGCAAGGCCACGGAGCTCGTTCGCCAAGACGCTGAACTGGTTGTAAGAGGCAAATCGGAGCAGGTCCGCGGCCAAGTGATCGGGTTCGGCGGAGAGGAGCTCACCAAGCAAGGCAATACGCACATCTCCGCTGGTCAGGCGCTCATGGAGCAGGCCGCGAGGTTGCTCGCTGATCCAGAGAACCCCTTCGATTATTCGAAGCACTACGAATTGGGTGGCAGCCTGGTCGCATAGCCCGCGTGGAGGGTGGGCACGCGATTGAAGCGGTCCACGTCGCCCACGTCGGACGTCGTCGGCCAATGGTGGGCCGTGTACCTCGACCGGGACGCGGGACACCGTCGGGACCTGCCAGGTGTGACTGGCAGCCGTAGACGGCTCCGCCTCGCGCAGCCCCACGGCGGCGCCACGCCTCTCCGGCGCGAACCGAGACAGCCGGCTGCGAAACGCTGCCCGACTGCCCGACGGGTGGGGTTGACAGTGGGCTTCGGATTCGGCGATCGTCCTCCAGCGGTGCGGATTCGACGCTGGGGGGAGCATGTCCGAGTCTACGCATACGAATCGCGCAAACGAGCAGGATGGCGGGTCTGCCGGCGGAGCTGGCCAGTCGTCGTCGAGCGGTGGAGCGCAGGCGTCGGGGGTACGGGACGAGCTCGCCCTCATGTCCTCGTACGACGAGCAGATGTCGCATGTCGACCCGAACCGCCAACCGGGTGTCGACGGGCAGACTGCAACGCTCGAGCCCGGCGGGGACGTCTCGACCGAGAGCTTCGGCCACTGGACGCAGTCGGCGCTGATGGCTGCCCACCACGCGCGAGCGTTCTTGCGTCGGCCCATCGCCGTCGACGGCATCATCGGTCCGCTCACGAAGGGCGCCATCCGGAAGTTCCAGGGTGTCGCGCCAGAGCTCGTCCCCGACGCCCGGCTGGGGCAGTCCGGGCGCATGGACGCGGAGACCGTGTGGACGCTCCAGCAGGTGACGCACGTGCCCAACCCGGCGGGTCGGCCGGCGCGTCCCCCGGCGGCGCTGGCCACTCGCGAAGAGGAACCGCGAGACGACACGACGACAGGTGAACCGGCCGGGTCCACGCCCACGGCGACGCCCGCGTCCGCTCCGGAAGCTGATCCAAGCGAGGCGCGAGCCGCCGCGCCCATGCTGGCCGGTCTGCTCGGCGCGGGCACGGTCGCGGCCGTGGGCGTCTCGGTGGCCAGCGCAGCAGCCAAGACCTCTGGTGAAGAGGGCGGTGGGCTCGCTCGCAGCGCTCCCGCCAACGGACCGCTGCCTCCCAAGGAGGTGGCCAAGGCCATTCGCGGCTCGTTCGGGCAGGGCAAGGAGCCGTTCGCGGTCGAGACGATCATCGCGCTTCAGCAGAAGCTGGGCGTGCCGGTGACGGGCGCGATCGACGAGGCGACGGTCCAGGGGGTGGCTGAGCGTGCCAAGGCAGAGGGACACCAGAATGTGACGGCTCGCGATGCGACCGTGAATCGGCGGCTCCTTCAGCAGATGGGACTGCCGACGGCGACTCTCGCGAAGGGAGAGTACCAATCGGCGCGCAAGCGTCACGGCGCTACGCCGACCCCTGCAGAAGACGAGGCGCTGAGCCGATTCGGCGGCTATGCAGGCTACATCGCGGGGCTCGGGACCATGACCTTCCTCGGTCGACCCGTGGTCGGCCATCCGGCGTTCCTGGATCGGCTTCGACTCGCCGAGCACTTCCTGCAGCGACGCTTCCCGCAGCATCAAGGCTCCGCCGCCCTGGGGCAGCACCTGGGGATCAGCACGGTCGTCGGGTTCCGGCAGACCGTGAAGCGCGACCAGATGATGCACGGGCTGGGGTTCGCGATCGATCTCAATCCGCCGAACAACCCGTGGATCGCTGGAGACACAGGCAAGAAGGACATTCGCGGTCGCGACGGCGAACAGCTCGCGAGCGACGCTCGAGGAGGTCAGGCCGGAGGCCTTGTCAACGCCAATGACATCACAGTCGAGATCAGCCGGCGTGCGTGTGCCTTCATGGGCGCGGGCGAGCCGGTCGACGTGGACACGCTCAAAGGCCTGGGCGAGCTCCCAACGACACAGATCTTCGCGACGCTGCAGGCCTCGAACCTGGCTCTCAGGCGCTATCGCGAGCTCGCCGACGTCAGTGACGAGGAGCTCCGCATGGCCGCCGAGCAGGCTGTTGCGCGCGGGGACGACGCGGCCGCCATGGGCGACGTCTCGTTCTGGATGCGGCAGATCAGGTTGGACGACAAGCTGGTGCGAGCGCCTGCGAGGAGGCGCGATCAGCAGAGCCGGCGAACGAACTGGGACAGCCCAGAGTCGACGAACAAGGGGTTCATGGACCTCGAGGGCGTCGTCGTCCAGGCAATGCGCGATGTAGCCGGGCTGCGTTGGGGGGCTGTCGACCAGAGCGACGCCAGTGGCGACGTCATGCACTTCGACGCGTACACTCGGGACCAGTTGGCTTCGAGCCTGCGACGCAAAGTCCGAGCGGCGCGCGCCCGCCGAGCCGCACGGGAAGCTGGCGGAGGGGAGTGATGAAACGTGCGTGGACCGGCATAATACTGCTCATCGTCGCGTGCTCGGCTGCCTGTGGGGCGAAGTCGCGACCCGATGGAAAGGAGACGAGTCCAGGGACCATAGCTCCGACCAGCCCGGCGCCCACGCAGCAGGCGACCACGGAGCCAGCCACCCGGGAAGGGACCTCGCCTCCGCGCGCGGAGCAAGACGTGGTCGCCGCGCCTGACAACGCCGAGCCCCCGGACGCCGCGGTTGCGCCGCGAGGTGCCGAGGCATATGGGGCGAAGGCGACGGCGGCGTTCGTCGACCGCTACAGCTTCGACCAGATGGATGGGGAGATGGACCCAACGACCGAGCTTCCGGAGGTCCTCCAGCAGCCACGTCCGGACGGGCCAAAGCTGTCGGACGAGGCGTTGGTCCACCCTGTGCGCGGGGTTGTCTGGGGACCGAATACCGACAAGCCGATCACCGAGGTATCGCTGTACTACCTGAAGCCCGCGCTCCGCGTGGAGACGACCAAGACGACCAACCCCATGTCGGCGCTCTACTCCCTCGTTCCCGTGTCTCCCATCGGCGAGTGCCAACGCGGCGCGTGCCTGCTGGACAACGGCGCGTGGGTCGCCGTGCGGGTCGAGGATGGAAAGGAGTACCTGGCGGGCGTCTTCCCCGAGGCCAATCTCGAGAAGAACCGTGATTTCGGCGAAGACCCGCTATTCACCAAGTGGCTCGATGCCCTCGAGGCGGCCTGGGGCCCCGCTTGGACCAAGCCCTGAGCCCGTTCTCCGGCTTGCTGGTTATTCGTCGCGCACCGCGCGCGGGAGTCGCGCTCGGGCGACCGTGAGCACGCGGCTGGCGTCCAGGCCATCTGCTGCCCGGAGGGTGGCGACCGCGGTTTCAGCGTCTGCGGTGGGCCAGTGACGCATCGCGTCGATGAGGCTGGTGAGCGTGTCGGGGTTCGCGGTGGCCGCGGCGGCGATGTGTTCTTTCAGCCAGGCGGCGTCCAGCTCGCCGAGGCGCAGGATGGCGCTCGCGTGGGCGCGACCGGGGACGAGCGTGTCTCGCCGTGCGAGGTCCAACGCCACAATGTCGATATCGCCGGTTCCAGGGTGAAGGCGCTCGACGAGCACCTTCCAGGCCAGGTGCGCGAGGTCGCGCTTACGCGTCCACGGCAGCGGCACGTCCTCGAACCGCTCGGGCGTGTCACGTAGAAGCTCGCCCACCCGCTCGGCGCCGGGCGACCTCGGATGAAACAGAAAGAAGTCGAGCGCGGCCGCGCGAACGGCGGCGTCATCCGAGCCAAGCGCCACCGCGGCCTCGTGAGAGATGGCCGATCGCGCTTGCCCAGCCGGCACGAGCGCATAGAGGTGGGCGATCCAGACCGCCGGGAGCTCGGCATCGAAGAAGCTCGCCGGCCACGGCGATCCCTGCGCCGGAGCACGACCTCCAAGAGCCCGCGCGCTCAACGCCGCCAACCCTTCGGACGTCACCGACTCCCCGTCGAGTGACGCCGGTAGGGATAGCTCGGGATGGCCGCCGCAGCGCCACGGCAGGGCCTTTGCGGGGTGATCGTCCCCCTCGGCCGGGACCAGGGGCTGGTCCGCGCGCACGGCGGCGACCGTACATCCGCACGCGTAGAGACGCGCCCCCGGGGCGTCGACCAGCGCACCGGTCTGCCGCGCCGCGTCTGGCCCGACCGTGAGGAGCGACTCTGCGTCGACGGTCGCCCCACGAGCGACATCGAGGTTCGGCCGCCACATGACTTGATGGCCACATCGCTCACAGCTGAGCGCGTTGCAGCCGGCTCGGGGGTAGCGGAGGCCCCACCGGTAGTGCGCTGCCTCCGCCGGTAGCCACCCGTCCATCCCAACCAGATGACCGCCCTCGACGCAGAAACGCGGCTCGCTCATTCGTACCCCTCAATCCACGCCTGACAATACTGTCGCGCTCACGCCGGCTGTGGCGCGGCCACTGGCGCCGCGCGATGCCCTTCGTGCGGAAACTTCCCACCGCCGAAGCCTCGCAGCTGGCTCGCGCTCCACGGGTTGATCCGCGTATACATCATGCGCCCGCGGATGAAGTCGTTCGCGCCGTGAGGGTGCGCTGCCTCCATGATCTCCGCCAGGCTGTGGTGATGCGCCGGGAGCAGGTAGCCGATGGCGGCGAGTCGCGTCTTGAACGGGTCCATCCCCAAGACCGCGCCCAGATTCATCAGCTTATTCGTGGTGCCAGACGGCCCCGCCGCGAGCGGGATGCTCAGCTGGCGCATCAGATGAACCCACTTGTTGGTCTCGTTCATCATCCAGATGCGGCCCCCTTCCTCCCACTGCAGCGCGGCCGTCTCCGGTGGCGCACCGGAGCTCCGGTCGTACCCTGGGACCTGGACCTCCGCCTCAGCCCCGCCCAGCGTCACTCCGGAGCTTCCTACCGTCATCGCGGTCTTGTGCTCGTTGTGGTTCGGGTTCTCGAGCCGCGTCTTGCCTTGCCCCTCCACCTCCGAGCCGGCCGGGACGTGGAACCTGTTGCCGCCCTTGTCATCACGGAATCTCTGGATGTCCGCGGCGAGGATGCCTGCGCGCTCGAGCAGCTCGTCCATCATGTCGCTGTTGAGGTTGATGTCACCGGCGAGCATGTTCCAGAGGTTCTCGAGGTGGCACATGCGCGTCGCGACGTTGCCGCTGTCGAAGACCGCCAACAGATCGTCGACCGCCTTCCCGACCGTGCCGCTCCAAGCCGGGTTGTCCGAGCCGAGCTTGACGAGCTCCGTGGCGAGACGCGCCTCCGACGCCTTCCACTCGGCGGCGCCCGTCTTCGCCATCAGGTAGGCCTTGCCCTTGGCGGCCATCTCACCGGCGGGGCCGTTGCCCAAGCTGTAGGCGCTGATCCCGAGGTTCTGCTCGAAGGCGATGGCGTCCCGCTCGAAGTCGGGGTTCTCGGCCATGGAGACGCCCGAGACCACGGTCGCGACCCCCTGACTCGTCCCCCTGACGTTCATCTCCCCTGTCCCGAGCAGCCCGCCACGGTCCATCGCCGTTCCACGGATGGCGGATCTCTCGTCAGCGCTGACATCCCCGTCACCGGAGATGGAATCGCGCTGAACGACCTGCTTCTGAACGCCCCCGCCTCCAGCGCCACCACTCGTGCGATCGAGCAGCCCCTCCGCCGACTTGCCGGCGACGACGGCGTCCGCGACAGCGTCGGCGTGCTGCTCGTACGAGTCGCCGGCCTGCCCCACACCACCGCGAAGCGAGACGCCGCCCCGTTGCTGAACCACGTGTGCCGCCTCGTGCGCGGCGGTGTGTAGGTCTGGGCTGCCGCCGAAGGCGACGTGGTTTCCAGTCGCGTAGGCCGTCGCGCCCATCGCCTTACTTGCCTGCGCGGCGTCGCCGCCCACGTGCGCCTGGACCTGCGAGACGTCGTGGCGCCCGAAGGCCTGCTGGATGGCAGGGAGGTGGGGCAATGTGCCCCCAGCTCCGCGCACACCCGCCTCGGCGGCCGCGTGCACACCTCCCTCCGGCGCGCCCTTCGCCTGCACTGGCGCCAGCGCCGCCGCCTGCTCGTCGTAGGACCGGCCGGCGAGTGATCGCTTCAGCTCGTGCCCTCGGGAGCCACCGGACCGCCCGGTCTGCGCCGATGGCGCCTGCCCGACGGTGCCCTGAGTAGATGCGCTCTCGTCCTGCGTCCGGTCCTGCATGGCGGTGACCTCCTCGATTCTACCGGACGCTATCATGATCCTTCAGAGTGCTCTACTCGGCACCACCGCGACGTCGTAACCAGTCCTCGAGCATCCACGTCTACGCCGGTTCGGCTTCCCAGTCGTGCCAGGCGCCTCGTAGGCCTTGAGCTCGACGGGGCTCACCACCACCGCGCGCGTGCCGACGCGAAGAGCATCGCACGGCTGCTGCCTCGGATCGTCGTCGGCGCGCGCCTCGAAGCCCTTGCGCCCCAAGGCTTCCACACACCGTGTCGGCGTGGCTTGACTTCTACGGCTCGAACTCGGCGATCTTCGAGCCGTCGACGATGGTGTACTGCACGCGCATCTCCGGGTCCCGGTATACGATCGACATGAATGCCTTGAAGTTGGAGGCTGTAGCGAGGTCCTCGGCGCTAGCGTACTCCTTGCCTTGGACCGGCGCCGCGTCACCGGAAAGCGCGGCACGCTGTCTCACAGACTCTTGCTCGTTGCCTGCCGTCTTGGCCGAGCTCGCTTCCTCCAGGCGGCGCAGCTCGAGGAGGCCCTCCATGCGGTGGATCCGTCGCTTGTCAGGTGACTCCTTCGCACGCTCCAGCTCGACCGCGGCGGCGAGCTTACCGGCGTTCATGTTCAGAGTCTCTGGGTCGAGCTGCTCGATACCGAGGTCGTAGAGGTTCTTCAGCTCCGTCTTGTTGGTGTCGTACTTGCCCTTGTCGATGATGACCGTGCACCCCCGAGACTCGCTCGCAGCCGTGCCGAGGTGGATGAGCGTCGCTCCTTGCCTATCCGCGCCGGTGGTCATCTCATCGTACTCCTGAACTCCATGGTTCAGGTCCTTGCCCTCAATGCCGTCGACTGGCCGAAGCAAGGTCGTTCCCTTCAGGGCACGCTTCCCACTGTAGTTGCTGTAGTAGAACTCCGCCGTCGCGTCGCCAACCTGGGTCGCACCGCCGCTGCTCCCTCCTGGATCGACCGTCCCCTTCAACTTGACCGCCTTCCTGCTCCCTTGGCGGTCAATGACGAGGGCGACGATGGTGTCGTCAGCGGCCTTCAGTTGGGGGTCGTAGACGCCGTCCATGTTGACGCCGCGGAGCCCGACGACGGTGACCTGGCCCGGGTCCACCGAGACCGACGTGTGGCCGGGACCCTCCGCTACGGCACGGGCAAATTCGAAGAGCACCGCGCCGTCCATCGCGGCCGGCATGACGCGTCGGCCGCACTGCTTGTATGCGCCCTTGACCCACGTCCCGTCGACCTTGCCCGCAGCAGCCTTTGCCGCCTCAGCGGCGGTCGCGTGCCCCTGGGCTTTGGCGTCCTCATCCGTCAGGCTGAACCTCTCCGTGCCGACGTGGACCTCGTTCCCAAAGGCGGTCGCCCCCCGGAAGGCTGATGACGGGACCTTGGCGAGGCGTTCGGCGATGATCTCGGCACGTGGCCGTCCCTGCCAGCTTCCGACAAATGGTCCGAGGCTGACGCCATGGGCGAGGATCGAGCCGTTGATGTTCGCCTGCACCGCGGTGGAGCGCCTGTACGCCGTGATCGCGTCATCGTCCGCGCGATTGAGGAGGCCAGGCTTCTTGCCGGAGGCGACGTCATCGGGAATCGGCTTCCCCGACAGCCTGGACGCGAACTCCCACGCTGCGATGCGGGCGGAGGCGAAACCCGCTGCGCTCGCGTCCTGCTCCTTCACAGAGAACGCCGCGCTCCCGACCTTGACGCTCCAGGTGCCGCCGTCGAGGGACGCCACGGCGTCGCCGAAGGAGCTCGCGGCGTGCTCCAACCGCTCTGCGATGATCACTGCGCGAGGGCGCCCCTCCCACTCGCCGACGAAGGGCCCGAGGGTCCCCTGCGCGGTCACGATCGTCCCGTCGGCGTGGGGCTTGGCCCGGCTGGGAACGAGACACATCTCCGGCCCCGGGTCGCCCTCTCCGACGTTTCGCTCCTTCGGCCGGCGCAACGCGTCGAGGATGCCTCCCGGAGCGAAGTAGGCCTCTCCGCTGAGGTAGTCGGCTTTCTTCCGGGGCCCAGCGTCCGAGGCCATTCCAGCGTCCGTCTCCTGCGATGTGTCGGTGGCCTTGGGCTCGGCAGCGTTCCTGTGGCGCAGCTGCATATTGATCACCGTTCTGCTTTCGTGTGTGTGCGAAGTGCGACCGCGTGCGCATCAACCTCGCTAACGACCTACCTGATCTCGTACATCCGTTGACCAGTGCCACCGTCGTATACCCGCTGGGTTGAGTAGGTGTGCCCGCTCGAGAAATTCACGCACTCACCTGCGGCGCCGTAATGCGACATCACGTATTGACTGGACGATGTGGTTTCGACGCAGACGATTCTCGTCGACTCCCGATACAACGTCGTCCCGCCCCCCGTCGCCTTGTACTCCTGGCCGGTACAATCCGTCCCCGAGAAGTATCCCGCCCCATTCGGCCCCGCAAGTTCAAACCGGTAGTTCGTGCCACAGTGTATGTCGTAGACCTTGACCGATTCGAGGACAAATGGAGCTTCGTGAGAAGAATACAGGAAAGTCAGATCGTCGTAGTCGCTCCCGGTGCTTCCGGCGAAATAGCCTAGGCAGTCTCCGGTGCCGCTCGGACAGACCAGAGGAGAGTGCCCAGCATCCGTTATCGTCTTATACGGCGTTACTACCACATCGGAGATGCAGTACAACCGGTTGCTGGAGCCGCAGGTGGCCCCATTGACGTTGCTCTTGAGCCAGCGTCCGTCTGCATATCCTGACCAGCCTACGATTCCGTAGTTGCCGCTGGACAAGTTGGTGGTCCACCCGGTGCAGTCGCTTCCATGGGAGAGGCCGCTCTCAAGCGATCCCGTCCAAACAGGGCTGTTCGCCTGGGCGCCGTTCTCATCCAGCACAGGGGCGGTTCCGATTGCGCCGTCGAAGAGATCCGCGTGATCAGATGCGAGCTGGGTGCCGCCAAGTCGCCGCACTGGTGCTGAGATTTCCGCTCGGTCCGCCGCGGCGACACCATCTACCGCTGATGAGAGCAACGCTTTCCACTTCGAACCGGGTGCCTTGGCGGATGACATCGTCCCGGCCTCAGCGCGCTCCTGACATTTCGCGTCCGCGCCCGCCAAGCCACCCAGGTTGCCGTTGTAGCTTGTGCTGGTAACGAAGAGGTAGTGCTTGAGGTCGTACTTCTGTTCGAGCAGTGTGGTGCTCCTGAAGACCTGAGTCTTGTCCTTCTCAACACACACGCGAAGCGAGTCGTCAGCTGGGTCCCGCCACGTCTCGCCCTGGTTCGTTCCATCGCAGTAGCCGGCCTCCCTCGTCGCCGATGGGATGCTGAGTCGGGACGAGGCAGAGAGCTCAGTCACGTCCACAATTCCCACCCCAAGAGCCCCGGCAATAGCAACCTCACGCCCAGACAAGAACTCAAACGTCAACCTGAACTCTGTAATGTTGCCGACACCCTCATTGCCATTGGACGGAATCGTATCGGTCGCGCGCAGGGTCCAGGTGCCCTGCTGCTCCGTGCCCAGGAGCCCGTAGAGGGGGCTCCCACCTGGGTCGGTCGTGCTGATGGTCGCAGTCAGCGAGGTGCCCGCGGTGCCGGCGGGGAGCACGATCCCGACCGCGTCGTTCGGGGCGAAGAGCCGAACCTCGAGCTCGGGAACGTACGGGTGGGTCACGGTGTAGCTGACCGTCATGGCGCGCAGGACGCCGGGGTCGTTCACCTCGACCGTCGCCTCGGCGTCCGTGCCGATCGTCACAGGGAGGCCACCAGCGTCCCAGGTGCGGTCGATGATGTTCGTCATCGCTCCGTTCGAGATCTCGGCGAGGCCGTCGGGCGGAAGCTGGCCGCCAACGTTCGCCGCCGTGACCGCAGCGATGATGGCCGCCATCGCCTCGGCCGAGAGGTCCGCGGCGTCGACGCAGCCCGAGCACGTGAGGTCGGGCGCCGTGAAGCCCCCGAGGTCGACCGGCGCCACGACGACCCAGTCCGTCCCGGAGTAAACGTACAGGCGGTCATCGTCGCCGTCCCACCACAGCTGGCCGTCGACCGGATCCGTCGGTGCGTCCGCCGACGACGCCAACACCAGCTGGGACAGCGCCTTCTGCGCCAGGTCCCATGGACCCTCGAGGGGCGTCGTTCCGTCGGTCCGCAGAAACCCACTCAGGTCGGGTTTTCCTAGCAGGTCACCATACGCACCGGAGGTCGCGACGACGGCGAGGTCGTCTCTGGTCACTCACCCATGCCAACGGGACGCAGCCCCACCGCGAATCTTCGAGTATGGGGACGCGAGCGCACGTCGTCCGGGATGGGCAGGAAGGACGCACAGGGTCGCACAGCGAGCCACAGATCCGGATAGTGGTCGGCGCCGAGCCTGCGATCCACGCGCGAACCTCGAGACACGCGCCCTCAATGCAGTCCGCGTCCGCCTCACATGATGTGATTCCGGGTTGCCCGAACTCGTCCGGCAGGCCCGTGCAGTGGGTTAGCGACACCATTATCACTGCGACGAGGCGGGTCATCACAGGCCGATCTCCAGCGCCAAACGAAGATAGACTCGTGGATCGAGGCCGATCCAACCCTCGGTCGGTCGGGCGTCCAGGCTGACGCCCAAGCTCAACACGCCGGCGATGTCGGAGAACCACCACCGGCTCAGGAGCGCGGCCTCCATGAAGCCATCCGCCCAACGCTGCTCGGCGCTCCCGTCGTCGCCAGCGGCAAACAGCGGCGCCCACCCGGCGGTGAGCGAAGCGCCCACCTCAAGACGATCCAGCTGGATCGCGACCGCCTCGAAGCCAAGCCCAATTCCAAAGCCCCAGAGGGTCTCGTACGGCGCGGCGCCTGACTCGGTCGCGTATTCGAACCTGCTCATTACGATCGCCCGGACCCGACCTGAGACCGACACCTCACCGCTAACGATGAGGCCGTGCGAGACATTCAGGCGTTGGAACGGGGCATCGGCGAGCCCATACGCCACCCCGAGGCGGAAACTCGAGGGCGACTTGGGAGCGCGCCTCACGCCTTCGCACACAGGTGGTGGCCAGCCGTTGGCCAACGCATAGCCCTCGAACACCTTGCAGTGGAGCTTGCCGGTGTAGGGCGGCGGCGGTTCGTCCCCCCGCGCCGCGAGCACGGGTGTCGGCTGCGACAGCTCGTCGTACGGCGTCCGACGCGGCGCCGCGACCCACACCCGTCCTGGTTCGGTCAGCTTGGGATAGACGAAGTAGGTCTCACCGGGCACGCCGATCAGGTCGACGACATGACCGGAGGACTTGCCGAACGCCGCCCAGAACTGTCGCTTGCCATCGAAGACCTGGATGTGGCCTTCGAGGTCCGCGCCCAACCTCAGGAGCGCTCGCGGCTCACTCGCCGCGCGCCAGTCGACGAAGGCCGCGCCCCACTTGCCGCCGGGCGGCGACACCCAAGGCTCGAAGACCTCGCGTGGGCGGTCGGACGTGCGTTGCGCGACCTGCAGCGCGACCTGCAGGTGGGAGTACTGAATCGGCCCACGGCGGTCCGGGTCCGCCGCACCCAGGAGGGCCGACCGAAGGACCAAGCTGAAGTAACTACCGCCGATCTCACGCGACTCGTTGACCTGCTGCCCCTTTCGTGTCGCGGCGATCACGCCGACATTCGGCCTCGCGCTGACGTCATCGCGGGTCAGGGCCTCTGCGACGCGCTCGGCTGTGTCCTCCCCGCGACGGACCAGCGCCTCGGCGCTGCAGCTGTCCAGGATGAGGTCCAGTCGACCCGAAGGGTTCAGCGCGTCGACGAGCTCGCGGCGCAGATCCGATCGGTACAAGCGCCCGCGAGGGTCCGTCAGTGGGTCTGGCGCCATCTTCACGAACCCTTCACCGCCTCGCTCCTCGGTGTCGGCCATCCCGTGCGAGACGTGGACGTAGATGATCCGAGCTCCCGGGCGATTATAGCGCGCGAACACGGCGCGCAGCTGAGTCCTCGTCGGGGGCAGCGCCACGGACAGCCCGTGGTCCCGAAAGCCCCAGCGACTGGCCGTGTCGTCGTCGATCTCCGTCAGGAGGCTGACGTCGTCGGCGAACAGGCGCAGGACCGCCGCCCACTTCAACGCGTCGTCATCCGCGAACTCGAGAGGCTGGGCTCCTGGGATGGCGCCGTTGTAGCCCACGACGATCCCATAGACCGGACCGTCGGCGGCGTGAGCCGGGGCGCCATTCGCGATGGTCGCGAAGATGCAGACGATGGCCGCAACCAGGCTCGCGATGCGGTGCGTCGGACCTCTGACGGTGGCTCGCTTCGGATCCATCGATCCCTGCTAGGCCGTGGGCTCAGGGATGTCAAATGCATCACTGACCGATGGGTGTAGCCGTTCAGCCCTGCCGCGGGGCGAGCCTGGACACCGCGACGGACTTCGGCGAGCGTGGCACCGATCGCCCGCGCCGAGGGCGTCAGCGAGGTCATGATGAACGCGATGAGCGGCCTCTGTTTCTCCACCGTGGTCCTGCTCGCCATGCTGAGCGCTTGTGACAGCGACGGTACAGTCGCGTGCTCCGTGGGTCGCGATGAGCCGTGCTCCTGCGAAGACGGCGCGGCCGGAGTGCGTTCTTGCGGCGAAGCCGGGGCGTGGGAGGCTTGCGCCTGCGATGCTCTAGACGGAGTCGCGAGCGAGTGCGAGGACGTCGACTGTCTACCAACCTGTGAGATAGAGCGCTGCACTGCGCCGACGGCCGGGGCGGAGATTTGGTCGGGGTGCGAGCTGCTTGCACCCGATCCTCACCTGCCATTTGCGAGCGGGATCCACATGGGCGTCAGTCAAGGTGTTGGGTGCGGGGGCCACGACGGGCCCCTGACCTACGGCGTGGATTTCAACCTGACCGGGGCCTCCGCCGAGGGCGATCTCGGGATCTGGGCGCTCGCGGCGAGCGACGGCACCGTCGATACGGTGGTCAGGTGGGTCCAGTCGGGGTGCCCGGACTGTGCAGGGGCGTCCTTCAACCGCGGCTGGGGGAACTGCGTCGTCATCAAGGTCGGCGAGAGCTGCGTCTACGAACGCTACTGCCACTTGCGATACGACTCGATCCAGGTCCTGCCGGGTGAGCGGGTCTGCGCCGGGCAGCCGCTCGGGCTCATCGGCGCCACGGGCCGCGCGAGCGGAGACCAGCTCCACTTCCAGCGCGAGCTCTCCAACGGCGACTCGATCCCGATCCCGTCGTTCGTCGAGGCCGAGACACCGATGGGCTGCTTCCCATGCGCCACCGCAATTCATGACGACGGCTGTCTGAGCAGCACGAACGCGACCTCAGCGAGCTGTGAGAGCGCGCGCTGAACACGATCCGTGGGACCTGGGCGCGTGGGGATGGGGCCGGTCCATGGGGAGCTTGGAGCGCACGGGGAGGCTCGGTGCCTCGGCCATGACGGTTCTCGCAAACGCCCGGAGGTCGAGCTGACCGGCTGGTCTCCGCCGCGGACGCCCTTGTCAGGCGGCTCGGCGCAAGAGGTCGCGCGCTTGCGATAGATCCAATTCCGCTGATACCGTCTGCTCTCCAGCAGCCAGAGGTAGGACATGGAAGCAGCGGTCGGCGACGTCGAGGCCCAGCTCGACAACACCCACTACGAAGAGGCTGGTACGCGCCCGGAGCGCATCGTCATCTTCGGCAAGGGCGGCATCGGCAAGTCCACCGTGGCCGCCAACCTCAGCGCCGTGCTGTCACGCGGCGGCAAGAAGGTCATGCACATCGGGTGCGACCCGAAGGCCGACTCGACCTCGCTGCTCGTCGAGCGCGAGCGGATGGCGCCGGTGCTCAGCCCGACCGCCGGGCAGTTCAACCTCCCGACCATCGAGGAGATGATCGTCTCGAGCCGCCTCGGGATCGACTGCCTCGAGGCCGGCGGCCCGACCCCGGGCGTCGGCTGCGGCGGGCGCGGCGTCTCGCTCGTGCTGCAGCTCATGCAGCGCGAGGAGCTCATCCCCCGTAACGGCTACGAGGCCATCCTCTTCGACGTCCTCGGCGACGTCGTGTGCGGTGGCTTCGCCTCCCCGCTCCGGAAGGGCTTCGGCGAGAAGGTCGTGATCGTCGCCTCCGAAGAGCTGATGGCGCTCTACGCCGCCAACAACATCGGCCGCGCGGTCCTCGCCTACTGGGAGAACGGCGTCCGCCTGGTCGGCCTCATCGCCAACTGCAAGGACCCCGACGCCGACAAGGCCGCCGTCCACCGCTTCGCGCGGATGCTCAACACCAAGGTCCTCGGCTTCATCCCGCGCGACCCCCTCGTCCGCGAGGCCGAGTACGAGGGCAAGAGCCTCGTCGAGATGGACCCCGACGCGCGCATCACCAAGATCTTCCAGCACCTCGCGGCCGAGATCTACCACGCCGACATCGACTCGCTCCCGAAGCCCACGCCGCTGACGAACGACGAGTTCTACGACCTGTCGCGCAAGGGCTTCCCCGAGGAGTGGCTCGAGCAGCGCGACGCCGTCGACGACGCGCGGGTCCTCGCCGAGCTGAACGACGGCCTGAAGCCGGACTCCCTCTTCCGCGAGATGGGCCCGCCGGGGCAGGAGTTCCAGCCCGTCGAGGGCGACGCGCCGGCCGGCGCCAACGCGAAGCCGGGCAAGGCGTTCAACATCCTCAAGGGCCCGCTCCCGACGACCGGGGGCGCCCAGGCCTCGAGCGGCGGCTGCGGGACCAGCGCCTCGTCCAGCGGCGGCGGCTGCTCGAGCGGCGGCTGCGGGACGACCGCAACCCAGACCAGCAAGAAGCCCATCCCCGGCGAGCGCCGCGACCCCGAGGACGAGTACGACCCCGGCGAGTCCCTCTTCAACGCCTGGCAGCCCGACCGTCGCTGGCGCCTCTTCTTCTGCGACGAGGAGCTGAGCCTCAACGTCACCCACATCACCGCGCGAAACCTGACGGTCATCGTCCACGAGGAGCTCGAGTGCCACTTCGTGAACGCCCGGACCGACGACGGGACGGTGGCCTTCCTGAACTACCCGTGGCCCGATCACACCGGGCCCGACGTGTCGACCTACGCCAAGCTCCGCGAGTCCAACAGCGTCGTCCTCATCTCCGACATCGGTGACGAGGAGGTCGTCCTCGGCGGCACGCCGAAGCTCACCCGGATGCTCCAGCAGGTCGCCAACGACGAGACGCGCAAGACCGACCTCATCATGGTCCACGGCTCGTGCCCGCCGGCGGTCAACGGCGACGACATCTTCGGCACCGTCGACGCGGTCGGCCGACAGATCGACATCCCGATCGTCCACATGGACAACGCCATGGACCAGGAGCGCGACTTCTTCGTCGGCGTCTTCCGCAGCTTCACCGGAACCCCCGAGTTCCAGGCCAGCGTCGCCGCCCGCAACGCCCCCGACGCCAAGCGCCGCATCAACCTCTGCGGCTTCCCCCAGGACCAGACCTGGGACGAGCTGGCCGCCGCCCTCGGCGACCTCGGCGTGACCATCAACGCGGTGCTCCTGCCGAGCTTCGACGTCGACGCCATCAAGGCCTTCCCCAACGCCGCCCTCAACGTCCTGCGCGACCACCGGAGCTACGACCTCATCTACGACACGGTCATGACCGAGGTCGAGGAGACCGTGGGGCTCCCGTCGATCAAGCCCGTCGCCCCCTACGGCGTGAAGGGCACGCGGGCCTGGCTCGACGCCATCGGCGAGGCGCTCGACCTCCCCGAGGGCTGGCGCGCGCGGCTCGACGCCAAGGAGAAGAGCGCCCGGGCGCGCTTCGACGCTCTGCGCGCGCGGGCTGCCGGCAAGCGCGTCGCCTTCGTCGTCGACGAGTGGCGCGTCAAGCGCATCGCGAGCGCGCGCTACACCGCCGGGATCCCGATGATCGACGTCCTGCGCGAGGCGGGCTTCGGCATCGAGCTCCTGGTCTGGTGCGACAAGTGCGACCCCGCCGGCCCGAGCCGCCACCGCGCCTGGGACCCGGACGACTCGCGCACGACCCGGATTCGCTACTTCCACGGCCCCGACGAGCTCGACGCGCTGCTCCGCGCCGACGACTTCCAGGCCGTCTACTCCGACATCTACTTCGACTACCGCATCACCGACGCCGGCAAGTCGCAGTTCTCGCTGGCCTTCTTCGAGGCGGGCTTCGAGGGCGCCCTGCGCACCGTCGAGAAGCTCCTCGGGGCCTGCGAGCTGCCGTTCTACCAGAAGTACCAGCGCTACCTGCGTGGGGGAGTCTCGTCCCGTGCCCATTGACGACCTGACGATCCGCCTCAACTACCCCTACCTCATGGGGGTCTACCTGGCGGTCAACGCCACGTCGGACGCGTTCATCCTCGTCGATGGCCCCGACTGTGTGACGTTCAAGGCCGAGCACATCCAGGGCAAGCACGACTGGGGCTCGACGCTCCTCGACTGCCGCGGGCTCCACCGCATCGTGCTCTCCGGCGCCAGCCGTGACACCGTGTCGCTGGCCCGCGAGGACGAGATCGAGCGCCTCCTCGACGGCATGGCCCAGCGCGAGGAGGGCGGCGTCGTCATCCTGTGCGCGCTGACCATGTGCGGCATGATCAGCGTCGACTACCAGCGCGTGCTGCGGCTCGTGAACGAGCGCTGGAACAAGATCGCCTTCGAGATCCCCACCGACACCCTGGTCCACGACTGGCTCGACGGCTACGGCCACATGCTCAACGGCTTCGCCGCGAACGTCCCGCTCCGCAAGCAGCGCGAGCGGCGTCCGGACCGCGTCGCCATCGTCGGCCACCTCATGCACCGCACCGAGGGGGACTGTCGCGGCGACGTCTCCGAGCTGAAGCGGATGCTCGAGGGCATCGGCCTCGAGGTCGCCTCGGTCTGGCTCGACGGCGGCACCTGGGACGAGCTCTCGGCGGCGGAGACAGCCGGGACCGTCATCTCGCTCCCCTACGGCCGGATGGCGGCCAAGACCCTGGCGCGTCGGCTGGGCGCGGACCTGCTCGAGGTGGGCCTGCCCATCGGCCTCGAGGGGACCTCGCGCTGGCTCCGCGAGATCGCGTCCGCCCTGGGCACGACGACGCTGGCCGAGCGCTTCATCGATCGCGAGCTGAGCCAGACCGTCCCGCACCTGCAGTGGGTCATCCCCGAGGTCTTCCTCAACCGCCGGGTCGCCCTGGTCGGTGACCCGCATCTGTTGACCGGGATGCTCGAGCTCACCCGCGAGCTGGGGCTCCGGCCCGCGAACGTCCTGGCGCTCGCCCGCGAGGCCCACATCACTGACGAGCTGAAGGCGCTGGCGCCGCCGTCCTTCCACGTCCAGGTCCACGAGCGCGAGTGGCTCAACGAGATGGAGGCGACCGGCGAGGTCGACCTGGTGCTGACCAACAACCTCGGCTGGCAGGTCATCGGCAACGCCTTCGGTCCGGTGATGGAGATGGGCTTCCCCTCCTACTTCACCCACGCGCTCTCCGAGCGGCCGACCCTGGGCTTCCGGGGCGTCCTGCAGCAGGCCGAGCGCATGGCGGACGCGATGCTGAGCGACCGGATGCGGCGCGGCCGACGCCCGCCGACCTCCGCGCCCCGGTTCGAGGAGCCCGCATCGCGGATGTCGGCCGTGTCGAGCGGAGACGCCGTCCCCGGCGACGTCGCCGCCTCACCACGCCGCTGAGCCGGGACCGCAGAGACGCGCCGAGACCCATGCCCGGGCCTCCTCATCCGCGAGCGACGCTCGCCCTGGCCGTCGCCGTGACCCTCGTCGCGGCGTCGTCGGCGTCTGCGAGCCAGTGGGTGTTGCCGCCCCCGGCCGCGGCCGAGGTCTCGCGGCTCGTCGCCCACGATCGTCCGCTCGCCGGGGGGCGCACGATCGGCGCCGCCATCGACGGTGACCACGTCGTCGTCACCGTCTCCGAGGGGGACGCGGTGGTCACCCGCGTCACGCTGCGCCACCCGAGCGTCGCGGCGTCCGGCGCCGAGGTGGTCGGCGGGGTCGCCGTCGAGCGGGCTCCCGGTCCGGTGGAGGCGGCGGTCCTGACGGAGCTCCTCGAGCGCATGCGGGCCAGCGGCGTCACCCTCGGGTGGGTCGTCGCCGGGAAGGCGACGAGCGATGGCGACGGCCGGGGGGCGCGCGAGGTCGACGGCGCGCTCCGCGACCTCGAGCTCGGCGACGTCGATGGCGCGCGACGCCACCTCGAGCGCCTCGACGGCGAGCTGCCGGTCGCGCAGGCGGTCCGCGCGGCGACGGCGTGGCGCCTCATCGGCGACGACGCCGAGGTGCAGGCGCTGAACGTCGTCCTCGAGGGCGGCGGGCTCGGGCCGCGCGCCGTGGCCGCGGTGCTCGGCGGTGGTCCGGCGACGCCGGAGGCGATCCTCGCCCTCGCCGGCGAGGGCGAGCCGTGTCCGCTCACCGACGCTGCCGACGTCCTGGCCACCCTCGGCCGCCTCGAGGAGGCGATCGCGGTGGCGGCGGCGATCCACGTCCGGAGCCCGAGCTGCCTGCCCGCCTGGGTCCGGGACATCCGCGCCCGGGTGCGCCTCGGCGACGAGACGCGGGCGAGCGTGGTCCTGATGGCCGCGCGGGAGCGCTTCGGCGGGGACCCACGACTCGACGGCGCGGAGCTGGCCGTGCTGGAGGCGCGGGGCGAGCGGGCGCCGGTCGAGAGCCTGGAGCGCCTCGCCCGCGAAGACCCGTTCGCGTCGCGGCGTCTCGCCGTCCTGGTGGAGGCCGTGGCGGGGCTCCCCGCGGACGAGCGGGCGGCCTGGCGGCAGCGCGGGCTGGCGGGGGGCGCCGATCCGATAGCCGCCTTCGTCGCCGGACACCTGGCCCTGGCGGACGGCGATCTGGCGGCGGCCGACGCGGCCCTCGGGCGGGTCGGTGAGGAGCTGAGCGCGGTGCCCGAGGTCGCGATCGACCTCGCCACCGTCGGCCTCGGTCGGGGCGACGTGGACGCCGCGCTGGCCCACCTCGACCGCGTCGTCGACGCGCCTGGGGCGGACCCGACCCTCCACTATCTGCGCGCGGAGGCGCTCCGCGATCGCGATCGCGCGGCGGCGCTCGAGGCCCTCGACCGCTACCGCGCCGGCTGCGCCACCGTCGGCTGCTCCGGCGCACGGACGGGACGCCTCGACGCCTTGCGCGACGCCCTCGAGCGCTGTCTCGCCGAGGGCGTGCCGATCTGCGTCGGCGCGTGGGAGCACCAGCTCCCGGGGGCCCCGCTCCCGCCCGACCCGTTGCCGGTCACGGAGTCGCCGTACGTCGCTGGCGAGGATACGAACCGGGGCGTGGCGTGGCCGCTCCAGGTGGGCTTCGTGGTGCTGGCCGTCCTCGCGCTCTTCGCGCTCTACCGGTCACGACGGGAGAAGTGACGGCTGCGCTACTCGCGCGAAGTGTTTTGATTTTCGTAATCGACCTGGACCCGCGTCCCGTCATCGGTGACAATCTCAGAATACCTTCCAATCGCGATTCCACGCGCCCGCGGTCCAGCCGGGCGTGTCCAGCCGGCGAGCCTCCTTGGAGCCGAACCCACTCGACCTGCCGTGGTGGTACCAGCCCACGATCACGGTTCACATCATCCTGGCGATCCTGGGCTTCTCTGCAGCCGTCGTCGCGATCTTCGCGAGCAAGCGGGGGCGACTGCACCGGCGCGCCGGGCGCGTCTGGGTGATCGCGATGAACGCCGCGGTCGTGCTGGCGATGCCGGCGCTCGCCCTGCGCCTCCACGGCGTGGGGATCGCCAGCGGCGTGACGGTCATCTACCTGTCGTACCGCGGGACCCACATCTATCGGCGCAAGCGCGAGCGGTGGGTCGACGTCGCGGTCGGCGCCTTCTACGTCACCTGGCTCGGGGTGGCCGTCGCCGCGATGGGCTACGCGCGGACGGCCCCCGACACCCTCGCCTGGACCCAGGTGTTCTGCGCCGGCCTGCTCGTCGCCGAGATCCTGCGGACGCGGCAGCGCCCGCGCCGGGTCGAGAAGGTCCGCGCCCACATCTGGTCGATGGTGCTCAGCGTCGGCATCGCCCTCAACACGATGGCGGCGTCGAACTGGCCCATCATCGGCGAGCTCGAGCACGCTGAGGAGCTGGCCTTCGCCACGACGCTCACCCTGACCGGCGTCACGCTCTTCTTCGCGCTCCGTCGTTACCCGCTCCGCCCCCGCCGGGCGGCGGGCCTCACGGCCATGGCGCCCGCGGCCCGACACCAGAACCGCTGAGCCTTGGCAAGCGCCACCGGGGGAGGCAATGTCGAGGCGTCCCGGCCCCGGAGTCGGAATGCCGCGCGCAACGCACATGCTCATCGTCACCCTCGCCCTCCTCGTCGTGGGCGCTCCGGCTCGCGCTGAGACGCCGCCTCCGAAGAAGAAGAGGCAGCTCATCGAGCTCGAGGTGATCGGGCCCGGCGGCGCCGAGTCGCCGGTGTATGACGCCGCCGACCTCGACGCGCTGCTCGGCGGCGAGATGGTCGGTCAGCTCCGGGGCGAGCGCTTCGGGCCGAACGCCGTCCTCCTCGTCGAGGACATCGACGGCGTCGAGCGCCTCGTGCTGCGCGAGGCGCCGAGCTCGGGCTGCGAGGTCCTCCGTCCGACGCCGGGACCCGCGCCGCGCGGCGTGGTTCTGTCGGCGTGTGACCCGGTCTGCCCCGACGGCGCTCGCTTCGAGCGCCGCCCCGGGCGCTCGACCGCCGCGAAGGCGCGCTACCTCTCGGGCCCGGCCATCCCCGCTGGATACGTCGCGACGGTCTCCATTGGTAAGAGCGGCGATCCCGACCCCGTCGTCGGGCACGTGAAGCTCGAGGCCAGCGACGGCACGCGCCTGGACAGGGACTTCGAGGCGCGGCGCTGCACGACCCGCCAGCGTCCCCGCCGGGCGGCGCCGGTCCATGGCCTCGCCTGGTCCGAGCGCCCGGTCGCGGCGGACAAGCTCCCGGGCGAGCCGCTCTCCGGTTTCCTCGTCGATCGCGCCGTGACGAAGCTCTCCGCCCGCGTCACCTCCGCGGGTGCCGGCTACACCCTCGCCTTCTATGCCGGCGCCGGGAGCTGCGAGCACCCGGCGGTCGCGTTCATGCGCCCTGGTGCTGTGGACGGCGTGTACCTCGAGCTCACGGCGGACGAGCTCCGCTCAGGGCAGCGCGTCACCGCGCGGAGCCACCTGTCGGGGGCCCGCGACGGCCGCGTGGTCGTCCTCGCGTGGCGAGAGCCCGCCCTCGCGGCCGACGCTCTACAGTCCGAGGATCACGCCGTCACCGTCGCCGTCGACGCGGTCGAGCTCGCGGCTGGTGAGGTCCGCGGCCGCCTCTACGCGGCCTTCGGAGACCGAGGTCACAGCCTCCTCGTCGGCGCCTTCACCGCCGAGGTCTGCGCCGCGCCGGAGCGCTGAACGCTCCGAGGGCGGCGCAGGTCACGGTACGGGGCCGGGCGAGGGAACGAGGGCCGCCCGACCCCGCACCGCGTCTCCGGCGCACGCCGAGCGGCGCGCCCCAGAGGGTTTGGTTGGAGGGTTCGGGTCAGAAGTGGCCGGCGACGCCGAGGCCGACGTTGGGGCCGATGCGGTCGATCGTCCTGGCGGCGAGGCCGATGCGGGCCAGGAGCGAGAGGTTGTCGGTGACGAACCAGTTCGCGTCGAGGGCCATCCGGAAGCCGGTCTCCTCGTCGAGGGGGAGGTTCTCGACCCAGACGCTCCCGGCGAACATCCAGTCGCGGCCGGCGGGGATGTTGAGCCGGAAGAGCCCCGAGGTCCCGAGGTCGGCCGCGCGGAGGCCGCCGATCTCGAGGTTCAGGCCCAGCTCATCGCCGATGCGGACCACGCCCTCGAAGCCGACGCCCACGCCGTCGTTGTTGATGCCGAGCATGAGCTTCGTCATGACGCTCAGGTACTTGTGGAAGCGCCACTCGAACTCGCTGTAGCCGTAGTACCAGGCGACGCCGACGGTATCCTGCTGGCTGGGGATGATCTCGCCGCCCCCGGCCGGCGCCATGTACCCCTGGCCGTTGTAGCTGCCGAGCCCCATCCGCAGCCGGTAGAGGGTCGAGAACAGGCGGTAGAAGTAGTCGGCCTCCCAGTGGGCGTAGAACTCCTCGCCGCCGAAGCTCACCAGCTCGCCGAAGGCGTTGAGGCGGTGCCGATGCCCGCGGTAGCGGCTCTGCTGGGCCCCGATGTCGAACACGTCCGCGCGGACGCCGACCCGGTGCGGGCGCTCGGGGGTACCCGTGGCGAGGAGCTCGTGCCCGTCGCCGTCCTCGACGGTCAGGTAGTACTCCATCGCGGGGCTGGCGACCTCGGTCGCGGCGACGTCGAAGGTGAAGTGGTCGTTGGGCTCCGGGCGCATGGGCTGCCGCTGGTAGCTCAGCTCGCCGGCGACCCGGTAGTGGATTCGAGGCTCGCGCAGCGGCGGCGGCGCGTAGACGGAGAAGCCCAGGCTGTCGCCCCAGGCGACGGTCGTGGGCGGGGCGTGGTCGTAGCCGAGCTCGCGGGCGCGGCGGGCCGGGGAGACCGTGCGCCACTCGGGGATCGGCGCGGCCTCGACGACCTCGCGGGGCGCCTGGAGCCGCGTGGGCTGCGCGGGGTTTCCGCCGACGAAGATCAAGGCGGCGCCGCGCGCGACGGTCAGGTACCAGCTGACGGTGCGGGCGCCGTGCCGGTCGGCCGGGATGGACGCGTGGAAGTGCCCCTCGCCGCCGCCCTTCATGGCGAGCTTGGTGTAGTCCGGCTCCCCGTCGAAGCGGTAGTGGAGCACGCACGCTCCATCGCCGATCGGGTCGAAGACGTCGAACAGGAGCGGCGCGTCGGTGGTGTAGGGGGACGTCCCGACGACGACGTCCCGCGGCGCGGCGTTCTCGTCGTCCTTCGCCGGGGAGGCCTCGGCCGCGTCGCGCGCGACGAGCTCGACGCGGTCCCCGATGGACAGGCGCTTGGCGATGGCGAGGTCGACCCGGGCGTAGGACACGTGCTCGCCGACCTCGGTCAGGAAGCTCCGCGCTACCGGGACGAACTCCTCGCCGCCCCCGCGGCGGTCGACGACCGAGGCCGCCGGCAGGGTGACGGTCTCGAAGAAGACGACGGGGGCGCCGGGGACCGCGCCGCTCAGGCTCCCGAGGGAGAGGTAGACCCGCTCGCCGCTGACCTTGACGACCTGCCCGGCGGGCTGTCGGCTCGCCGTCGCGCCGGCCGGAGCCGTGGCGAACAGGGCCCACGTCGAACACACCGCTGCGACCGCGCTCGATGGCACGTTCATGAGATAACCTCCTGGGATTATTGCGCTCTGTCGAGTTGTTGCGGTGCAAGGACCGGGCCAGACATGAGACCCGCCCAGGACACCGAGCGTCCGCTCGGCCGCCCCCTCGGTTGCGCACCCCGAGCGGTTCGCGCCGAGTAGCGGCGTACGCAGCGCCGCTCGCGCTTCGGCCGCGGTCGCGCTAGCGTCGGTCGCGATGAAGAACCCCGCCGACCGTCGCCCGCGCGTCGCCGTGCTCCACCCCCGGCTGGGCCGCGGCGGATCCGAGGCGGTCGCGATGTGGACGCTCCAGGCGCTGCAGGACCACCACGCGCTGACGCTGCTGACGACGGGTACGGTGGATTGGAACAGGCTGAACGCCTTCTTCGGGACCGCGGTTCGCCCCGAGGCGGTCGCGGTCCTGCGCCCGGCGCTGCCGCGAGCGCTCCGGAACGTCTCGATCGGGGTGGCGGCGCGGCGCGCGCTCGCCCAGCGGCACGCACGGCGCGTGGCGTCGGGGTTCGACGTGGTGCTGAGCGCCTACAACCCGGTCGACTTCGGGCGCGAGGCGCTTCAGCTCATCGGGGACTTCAGCTTCGACCGGGAGCTGGCGCGCCGCTTCGACCCGCCCCCGCCCGGGCTCCGTGGGCGGCTCCACGCGAGCCGGCTCCCGAAGGCCGCCTACCGCTGGCTCGCGGCGCGGCTCGCGCGCCCCTCGGGTCGGGACCCGCTCCGCGACGACGTGGTCCTCGCGAACTCGCGCTGGGTCGCGGAGGTGCTCGAGCGCGAGCGCGGTGCGCGGTGCGAGGTCCTCTACCCGCCGGTGTCGGGGGGCGTGTCGGAGGTGCCGTGGGAGGGGCGGAAGGCGCGCTTCGTGTCGATCGGCCGCTTCGCGCCGGAGAAGCGCCTCGAGCGGATGATCGCGATCGTCGCCGGCGTCCGTGCACGGGGACACGACGTCACCCTGCACCTGGCGGGGGACCCGAACGAGAGCGCGTACGGGCGTCAGATCACGACCCTGGCGCGGCGGCTCGGGAGCTGGGTCGTCCTCCCGGGCCCGGTCTCCGGGGACGCCAAGGCGCGCTTGCTGTCGGAGAGCCGCTTCGGGCTCCACGCGCGCGAGGGCGAGCCCTTCGGGATCGCGGTGGCGGAGCTGGTCCGAGCCGGCTGCGTGCCCTTCGTCCCGGCCGAGGGCGGGCCAGCCGAGATCGTCGATCACCCAGCGCTCACCTGGGTCGACGAGGCCGACGCCGTCGCGCGCATCGACCGCCTCCTGCGAGACGCGTCCGCGCTGACCGCCGCCCGCGTGCACCTCGCCGGCCGCGCTCCCCTGTTCGGCACCGCCGCTTTCACGGCCGGCGTCCGAGCCGCCGTCGCGAAAATGTTAGATCCTGGGGTCTGACCCTACGATCTCGCACTTTACAGCGCACGCCCCCGCTCCGCTCACGCTCACGCCCACGCGCCGCGCCCGCCCCCGCCCCGCGCCCGCCCACGCCCGCTCGCGCCCCGCGCCCGCCCACGCCCCGCGCCCGCCCACGCCCGCCCACGCCCCGCG